>ERZ651776.481-NODE-481-length-56877-cov-6.947711_pt1 | contig 56877 bp, 43 predicted proteins | sample MGYA00514761_ERZ651776 | MGnify/ENA metagenome assembly ERZ651776
CCTCGCACCGCGCGTCCTCCGCCGAGTCCTCCTCTCCTTTTTTTGGAAAATGGCGCGAGCAGGACGACGGGAACGAGAGGAAAAACGCGCACACCCTCTCGAGCGACAGCATGCTTTTGGATCACCCGAACGTACACGTGCTGACGAATGTGGACGTTCCCGCGACTGGTGGAGGCTCTGGGACGGGGAACGGAGGGTTCCTCGGTGGCGGCGGAGGTGGGGGTGGCAACCGGTCGAATTCCGGGTCGAACAACGCGAACGCGAACGATTTTTTCGACGGGATTCCACGAGACGTGGCTGACTTGTACACCCCGAGGGAGATGGTGAAAATACTGCAAGAGAAAGTCATCGGGCAAGATCACGCGAAGAAAATCTTATCCGTGGCGGTGTATAACCACTATAAAAGGATCGGAGCTATGCGGATGATGCGACGCGCGAGTGGTGGAGGAGGAGAGAGGAGTTTAAAGGAGGAGGAGATTCAGACGACGACGACGACTTCGTCGTCGACGACTCGCGTGCATAATAACTTCTCGTCGTCGTCGAGCGATTTTGAACAACACGGAGGTGGTTTTGGAGGAGACGGAGGAGGAGGACAAGGATCAGGAGGAGGTCGAAAGACGGAGATGAACGAGTACGTGAGCATGCGACCGTACGCGCATCCGGCGTCGGTGAAGATTTTTCCGAGCGATCAGCAAGGGAGTAAGGATACCGGTTTTTTTGGCGAACAGTCGCAGCGGGAACGCGGGGGACAAAGCGTTTGGGACAAAGAGGAAGACTTTGAAACGCGCGATTCTTCTTCTTCTTCTGACGACGACGACGACGAATCGCTCATTGAGTTGGAGAAATCGAACGTTCTCTTGTTTGGCCCGACTGGGTGCGGGAAAACGTTGATTATTAAAACTTTAGGCGACATCTGTAAAGTTCCAGTCGTCACCTGCGACGCGACGACGCTGACCCAAGCCGGGTACGTCGGCGAAGACGTCGAATCTGTGTTGCACAAGTTATTACGCGCGGCAAATTACGACGTCCAATTAGCTGAACGAGGCATAGTCTACGTGGATGAAATCGACAAGTTATCTCGCAAATCCGAAAACGTCTCCATCACTCGAGACGTCTCCGGCGAAGGCGTGCAACAAGCTTTATTGAAAATGGTCGAAGGAACCGTCGTGAACGTTCCGGAAAGAGGCGGTAGGAAACACCCACGAGGTGAAGTCGTCGCCATGGATACCAAAAACATTCTCTTCATCGTCGGCGGTGCGTTCGTCGGTTTAGAGAAACACGTGAAAGGACGGATCGAAAAGAAGACGAGCATCGGATTTGGCGCGCAGGTCAAAAGCAGCAGCGGAGGAGGAGACGGCGACGCTAAACACGAGGATAAGAACAAAACGGCGAAGAAGAACGGGGGCGACCAGGGGCCACAGATGAAGAAATCCGGCATCTTAGCCGGCATTTCCGAACGCGACGATAACCTCTTAGCCGCGCACTGCGAACCCGCGGATTTCGTCTCCTACGGCTTGATCCCGGAATTCGTCGGCCGGTTCCCGATCGTCGCCCCTCTGAAAACCTTGCGCGAAAACGACCTCCGAAGAGTGCTCACGGAACCCAAAAACGCGCTCACGAAACAATTCGCGAGACTTTTCCGCGCGCACGACGTCAAACTCGACGTCACTTCTTGCGGCGCCAACGAAATCGCCCGCTGGGCGTCCATGCGAGGCACCGGCGCTCGCGGTTTGCGAACGATCATGGAACGCCTCTTAGCCGACGCGATGTTTGAAGTCCCGTCGGACCCGACGATTAAAACCGTCCGTTTGACGGAAAAAAGCGTTCGAGAAGCGCTCACGAAACGAGAGAGCGAGGGCGTCTTGATCAGCGGCGCCGAGATGATTCGAACCTCCGTCTCCTCATCCTTCTCCTCTTCCTCTTCCGAAAATAAGGACGACGTTTCAGAAAGCGAAGAGAACGACGAAGCCTCCTCCGGATAACATAACGACGTCGATATGAAAAGAAGCCGACGACGAGAAAAGAGAGAGAAAAAATGGAAGAGTGAGAGAGAAAGGCGCTGCTTTACGGAGAACACGCAACGCGGGATTAATAAAAGAGTGCAGACAACGTACGGTATATATACACGTATATATAAAACTACCAAAGTAAGCAATGTTGTAAATGTTTTGTTGTATAAGAATATTGTCCAAAAAGTTATCATTACAGATAAGAGTGACTCTCAGAGCGCTTCTTTAGTGGTTCCGCTTTACTGTGACTCCTTGACATCTGAGACCCTAAATATTACTCTTCGATCTCCCTCTGGACTTTGAGAATTTCATCACTCTTACTCCTACTCCTCGCGGACGGAAAATTCCAATCGTTCGCGTCGAAAAGAGCAGTAAAAGCAGCACTGAAGCGGTGGTGTCAAACTCGTTTTTCTCTCTTTCCTAAAAGCGATACGCATAACAGAGAGAAGTTCTTCTTTGTCTTCTTCTTCTTTGTGTCTTCTTCCGGGAAAAATCATCGTCCATTTTGCGGCTGGTTGGAGGTCTTTGCGAGAGACGAAGAAGCGCGAGTTCAGACGTCAAAGAAGGCGAGAGACGCGGTCCAAGAGAGACGAGAACGAAGTAAACGACGCGAAGACGTTGAAAATTGTATAAGAAATGCCTCTGTACGACTTGGTGTTACAGGTGAAAGCGAGAGTTCCGAAGCGCGAAGTCTTCGAGTTACTCAAGCGAACATCCTTGAAAATTTTAGACGCAAACGGGGTGTTAATGGACGTGAAATCTTTCGGGCACCAAACGTTAGCGTACGTGTATAAGAAACCGAACGAGAGGCACCACGAGGTACAAATGTCGCAGATGACGTTCGCGTCGGCGCCGAACGTTTTGCCGGAGATATCGCACGCGCTGAGGGTGGACGAGAAAGTCGTTCGGTGGATGGTGTTGAAGAGGAAGAGGAAGATGGAGCCGCTGATTAAGTACAAGGCGTGGACGGAAGAGCAAAGGGCGGCGATGATTGAAAGCAGCAGGGAGAGCGAGAGTAGCCGCGACAGGGGGCGAGAGAGCGGCGGCGGCGGAGGAGGACGGCGGCGGTTTTAGGCGCGCGATCATTTGTATAGGTGAGCGTCGTTTTCGTTTGCGTTTCGTTTCATCGATCGTCTTCTTCGTCGTTGATGAATGTATGCGAGTGAGGATCAAAATATTAGTTATCCCTGTCCAAGTGCGTTTTGATAGGCTGCACGGTGACGATTAACGTATTAGCTCTATCTGACGCATCATCGTCGTCTTTTTACGTATTCGCGGTGACGAAATTGACTTCATTCGGATTCCCTCCGATGTTTTTTTATATTCATTAGAAGAACGCGTGAGCGATGAAACGTCAAACGCCCGAGCGATGTTCTTTTCGAGCGCGAAAAACGCGTGTTTTTGCGTTCTCTCTTCTTCTGCGCATCGTATATGCGCGGGACGCAGGACGCGCACACTCGACAGAAGAACTACTACTACCATTACCACCACCACCACCACCACCACAACTACTCCGATGATGAAGACGAAGAGGGCGTTTCTCAGAAACTCCATTCGCGGTGCCCGAACCTTAGTGTTTTCCCCGCCGGATTCGTCCGGACTGCCGGGTTGAGAGCAATTGCAGGCATTTTTATGCTTCCTTGGATGTCTTAGGAGAATTTTGTTGTCGTCGGTGGCGGTAGCGGTGGTATTGCGGTATTCGTTTTGCTGTGTTTGTTTGCGTTTTTGCGTTTTTGCGCGCGTGTGTGTATTCGTTTTTCGCTCACCGTTTTGTTTCTTCTCTCTTCTTCTTTATCTTCATCATCAACGACAACAACAACAATGCAGCGAGCGAGCGAGATTTCTCCTTTCGTCGACCAAAGAAGCTTTCGCTTGTACACTAGTAGTAGAAAAAATGTAGAGATAGACATCATATCACAAATAGCAGCACGTAATGGAACGAACGATTATACATATAATAGAGATTCATCATTATTGATTTCTATGTACCAAAGTATCGATACACACACATATATATGACTTGATTATTTACTTTACCACGCGACTTCCTCTCCGGCGTAATCATAAAACTTACCGCTATCCTTCAAAGTCACGTCCTTCAACACCTCCAACATTCTTCCCGCACTATACTCCGGCGTAAACAACTTCCCTTCCGGCACGTTCTTCTTAAACGGCGTGGATAACTCGGTATCCACCGTCCCCGGATGCAAAAGCACCATCGCGATGGGATTCTTCTTCCTCGAAAATTCCACGTGCGCGGTTTGCGTCATTTGATTCAAAGCAGTCTTCCCGCCTCTGTACGAGTACCACCCGCCTAACTTGTTATCGCTAATCGAAGACACTCGCGCGCTCAAACTCGCAATCACCGGTACCGGTTTCCCCTCGTCGTTTTCCTCCGCAGTCTTCAACATCAACTTTGAAAAGTGCTTCGTCATCAACATCGGACCGATAGCGTTCGTTCGGTACGACAAGACGCACGCCTCGGGATCGAAGCGTAAAATGCTCGTCTCCGGAACCATCTTCCGATCTGGCAAGTGTAACACCGCCGCCGTGTTTATCACGCAATCTAACCGCCCGTATTTCTCCGATACCAGTTTCGCCGCCGCTTCGATCGTCTTCTCGTCTAAAACGTCTATCCGTAAAATCTCCAAGCGTTCGGTGCCGAATTTCTCTCGTAACTCGTGCAAATCCTTCGCCTCGTCTGGGTTTCGGCACGTCGCGATGACCGTCCCGTTCGTTCGCTTATCTCCGACGATACTTTCGTTGTTCGTTTCCAGCAAATGCTTCGCGAATGCCAAACCTATGCCTCGGTTGGAACCGTTTATTAGAGAGACGTGGTGACGATGGTTTTCCCCGCTCGCTGCTGCTGACGACGACGCGAAACTCCGGACAGCGCTCATTTTGCGCTGATAATCATCGCGAGCACTATTACTACTAAATGTCCTGTTGCAACTGTTGTTTTTCATTTTCAAACGATGATGATGATGCTCTTTGCGCTGCTGTTTTACCACGTGCCGGGGAACGATTTTAGCGGACGCGCGAAACGTTTTCTCGCCGCGAGAAGATGAAGCAGAAGCGAGCGCGTGCATTCGCATCGTATCAGAAAAAGAAGAGGAAAAAGAGGACGGAAAAACTTCACTTCGTGAAACGCGAATCAAAGTTTGCGAAACCGTCGTTCGCATCGCAACCGTCGAGGATAGTTTCCGGATGAGATATAATGAGGAGATTTTGAGCACCTTGGCGACGTCACGACTCGACTTCGGCTTTACGAACGCTCGCAAGCAATCATCACATTCGTACTTTAGTGCTGCGTATATATACAAACGTGACGATTTAATAATACGTAACAACAATAAACTATCGCTTTGTTCTTCTTTCATCTCTCTCTTTTTCTCGTGTTGTGTGCTGAAAACATGTACCGCGGCGATACGCGTACGTACGCACGCGAGAGTCTCTCCGGAGAGACGAGAGCGCTCGCGTCGCGACATCCACCGAAACACACACTCATTCTTAAAGCGCGGCTCATGGTGTGTCCGAGGAAACATAATGAACGCAACGTCTCTCTCTCGTTCTTTCTTAATTCTTTCTCTTTACTTCTTCATTAGTTCGTACTCCTCGGGCGTTTTCGTCTTCATCTGCAACGCGTGCAACCCTTTCTCGTTGAATTCCTCCTCCAACAATTGGTACACTTTCCGTTGCCTTTTCACTTGATTCAAACCTTCAAACATTTCCGAAACGATCTCGACGTTAAAGTGCGTTTCCGCGGACGCGTCGCCGGATGGGTTCCCGCTGTGTCCGGCGTGCTGCCAAGACTCGTCGACGATTTCGAGAACGGATGGTTTCAACGCGTCGGAGATTTTTTTCCGCATCGAATTCGCGAGCGGGCGGCCGACGTTCATCGGGGCGCCCTTCGTTTCCGCGCACCCGTTCCCGTCCGGAGCGATGTTTCTTGGTGTCGTTTTGATTTTTTGACGCGCGTTTCGTGCTCTCGTTTGATGAAGGTGTTTCGTGGTGGAGGACGAGGAAAGAGAAGCACGAGAGGCGAACATTTGAGTCAAAAGTGTGAGGATTTTACGCGCGATGACGATTTTAACGAGAGTAGTAGTATTAAAACGCTTCTTCACGCGTATCATCACCATCATCGCGGGATCGCGCCGTTTTTGGGTGTTTTTTTGCCGACGACGACGAGGGTACGACGAGGAGAAACCTTTCTCTCTTTCTCTCAATCCCGTTCTCCCGTTCCGTCTCTCTCTTTTCGTCAGAGCCTGGACGTCGCCATCGTTTTCGTCGAAACGAGCATTCATTTCGTGTACACTTTGCACAAGTGGTCGAGACAGTGGTCCAAATCGTCCGCTTGCGCCAAATCGCACGTTTGTTTGCACTTCATCGCCGCTTGCATCGCCGCGTGGTGTAACTTCAAAACCTCCAAGTACTCCTCCTCGGTTTTAATCTCCGCTCTTTTCACTCGCTGACACAACATGTACTCGCTCACAGTTTGGATGATATTCTTGCAGTGCTCTTCCTTCGTCGCGATCCACCTGGTCACTTGATTCATCGCGAGCAAACTCGTCCCTGCTTCCGCGTGTAACTCCCCGGCTTGCGCCATCGCCTTCCTCACCGTCGCCGCGTCTTGTCGAACCTGCGCGCATATCATCGGATCGTCGAATATCCCGCACGGGACTTGGCAGTGCCCGCCTCTCAGGCGTAACACCAAGTGTAACGTGGACTCTTTTTGAATGTTATAATCCGCCAAAGTGCGTCCGTCTTCTAACTGTTTCCCGGCGAAGATCAACCGCTGCTGGTCAGGAGGGATGCCTTCCTTGTCTTGGATTTTCGCCTTGACGTTGTCGATCGTGTCCGAGGACTCGACTTCCAACGTGATCGTTTTGCCCGTCACTTTTTATAAAAAACATCATTATTAAGTTGTTGTTGTCAGTGAATGGTGCGCGCAGAAACGAAAAGAGCGTCGAGAAACGCGCGTTTTAAACGCACACGAAACGCGTTGGAACATGCACTCCGAATGTGAGATCTCGAACGCGAACTTTTCTCTCACTCCTTCACAAAGAAACGAAAGGAGAGAGAGCGCGCAAAAACGCGCGAAACGACGGAGAGAGAAGACAGAGACGTCGCGCCTGCGAGTACTTACACGTTTTCACGAAGATTTGCATGATTAGTGTGTGTGTGTTTGTATGTGTTTCTGTGCGTCACAAAAGTGGAGAAAAAGGTTCGATTTCCAATGTGCTCCACTTCGTAGGGGAAAATGATATCAACATGTCGCGCACACAAAGGGACCGTAAACGCGCGTCTCTCTCGCCAAACTCGAAAGCAACAAAGCAGCAGGACTGTTTTCTCCGACGTTTTTTTCCCTCGCGCGCGAAATGAGACGACGAGAGTTCTCGCGGGAGTGCACGATGCGAAAGCGCGCGCCGGGAACGAAATCGGAACGAATTCGAGCAACGCGAAAGAGCGGAAAGCGTTCACGCGGGAAGACGTCTCGAAACGCCTGAAACGATTGCGCGAGGATTTGACACGCGCGAACACTACAGGAGCGACCACAGGTCCGAGCGAAACAACCGTCGGGACTCGGTTTTCGGAGGTATAATAAAAGCAAACTTCGTTCTCACATCGAATTCTCGAATTCGCTTCGTTCGTGTCTCTTGTCTCTCTTTGGGTTCGCGCTGACATCGATTGAATATTCCTTCGCGTGACATCACACCATCTCGTGAAACAGGCGGCGCGGTACATGTCGAACACCATGACCGACACCAACGTGGATTCTTCATCTAAAAACGCCGAAATAGACGAAATAGCGAACGAATGTTGGTTCGCGTACCAAGCGGTGTGCGAGAACGCTCGATGCGTCGACGCGCTTCCGATTCGCTCGTGGAATGCCATTTTGAACGCGGTTTCGATGCACACGTCAAAGGCGACGGCGAGAGATCGTGCGAGACAGACCTGGCAGTATTTGCGGACGAATCGAGTGGCGGTAAGGCCGGATAAGTTTACCGCGCAAGCGTTGGTGAACGGATTGTGTAAGGAGGTTTTGGACGTGAGAGAGACGATTGGAGTTTTGAGAGAGGTAGTGGAGAGAGGAGGGGAGGTGACGTCGTATCAAATCAACGGCGTTCTGAAGAGGTGTTTCAAAGAGGCGACGGAGAGGAGGAATAGGGAAGAGGAAGAGAGAGGAGGAGAGGATAACGAGAAGGAGAAGAAGAAGAAGAAGAAGAAGAATGGGAACAGGAGTAGCTTTACGAGCGACGCGGTATATCAGGATATCATCGACGCCACCGATTTAGCCTGGGACGCGGGAAGAGGCACGCACAACGTGCACACGTTGATGACGTATTTGAGAGCGTTAAAGATGTGCGGCGCGAGCGCGGAGACGGTTTTGGACGTTTTCGAACGGGCGTGCGGCGTGAAAGAAGGTGGCAGCGCTGGTGAAGAGCGCATCAAACCAGACGACGATATTTTAATCCTCGCCATGCAAATAAAAGCGAACGACGACGACTCGACCATGGAGGATAAAATTACCTACTTTGAAACGTTGTCTGAGAACCTTGCCGCTAAAATGCCGAGCAGAGCGCAAAACGCGGTCTTGTTAGCCTGCTTGAGAACTGGCGATTACAAATCCGCGGAAAAGGTTTGGGAGCGCATGAACGACGAAAAGAACGCTTTGTACAAACCGCCGGACGCGTTCGCGACGAGCGTGGTCACGTCCATCATGCGCAAACGAGAAGAGATGCAACAATCGTCGTCGTCGTCGTCAACGTCGACATCTTCTTCGGAAAACGCGAGGATAGCAGGAGCAGCGGGCGAACACGACGCATCTGCATCTGCATCTGCATCTGCTGCTGCTAGTGGTGGTGGCATTCGAAACACAGCCATGGAAGCGTTCACCGATCACGTCATGCGTCGAGCGACAAAAAGCAACACGTCTAGCCAAGACGAAAGCGACGACGATCAAGACGTCGCCATTAACCTCACCGCAAATGTTTTGAAAGTCTTGCGAGACGAAATTGAAGACGCGTCGCTCTTCAAGAGACAAATTTCTTCCCCGTCGAAGGTTTACGAAATTCGAGAAAGAGCGGTGGCGGATGCAAAATCAATCGCAGACATAGCGAACGCTTTTTTAGACGTGCCAAAGTACGACGATCAAGTGACCAACGCGGTTTTACAAGTGTGCGCGGAGGCGAGGTTCGTGAAGGAGGCGAAAACAATCGTCGAGGAGTACTTTGCCATGCTCGACAACAAAGAGAGATTCAGGAAGAACGACAGGCAGTATTACAACTACGAACAAGAGATGGTGCCGAACGTTTTTAAATCCATGCAATACAACCGCTACGTTCGCGAGGAAGAAAAAATCGAAGAATCGGACATTTTAGAGTATTTCATGGAAACGAGCGAGATGGTTCCAGTCACCAGGAAATTCATCGAGTCCGCGTGCAAAGCTTGCCGCGATCGGAAATACCCGGACGCGTTGTTGAAAATCTATTACATCGGACGCGATACGTACGACCACGCGCCGAGGAGACAGACTATTGATATCGCGTTGTCGGCGTTATCGGCGGATGGTAGATGGCAAGATACCATACGAATAATGAACGAGGACGTGTTAGAAGCGACAATTAATACCGTCAGTGACAACACGAAAGCATCGTTCGTGGTCGATTACGAAGATCGCTCTAAAAATAAAGTCATGATTCCGACGGATAAAATCGACGAGTTTGGCGTGAAGCATTTAGTCTTATCCTTCGTCAACGCCGGCGAAATCGACCAAGCGTTTTCGGCGCTTCGCTTGTGTCAATTTCTAACCGATAAGAGTTGCACGGAAGCTTTCGAAATAATTGAAAGAGCGAAAGAGAAGCAAGAGGAAGGGAACGACAGAGAGGAGAAAGAAGTTCAAGTGTCGTAGAGATTAGTGAAATGTTGTATATCGTTGTCAAATTTCAAGACGCCCGGCTACGCGCTACAATGTAAATTGGGACGGAGCATAATACCGTTATCAATCGCAGAAGAAGAAGAAGAAGAAATCGACGACGACGACGACGTTTTCTTGTTCGCATTCGTGTTCACCTCTCTCATCTCGACTTTACTCACGTTCTCTAATTCATTAAAAATACCTCTAAACTTCCTCTGTAACCCAACCAGCTCTTCCTCGTGTCGGCGTCGCAATACTTTCGCGCAACAGTTTTGTTTGATCTTCATCTGCTTCTCCTCGCGTTCTAACTTTTCTTTCAGTTTTAATTTCTTCGCCAACAAATCGTTCTCAATCCCGCGATTGGTCTCGTTCCTGGCCTTTCTTTCGATCGCGTCCCCTTTCTGCCTCACCTCTTGCGCTTCCACGTATTTCTTCTGTTTCGTCAACGCGGCTTGAATATTTCGTATTTCCGAGAGTTCTTTCGCTCTCGCTTTCGGTTTCCTCTTTTGCGCTTTCGCGCGAATGACGTTGCATTCTTTTTCAAACGCATCGAATCGTTCGCTTTTCTTCGCTTTCAAGTTTTCCGCGTCCACGTGAAAACTCTCTTTCATTTTCGCCGCTTCGCAGTCGTGTCTTCGTTTCAAATCCACCTCGCTTTTCCTCTGCACCTCGATCGCATCCGCCATCGCTTTCTGATGATGCACCGCGACCAAAGCCGCTCTTCTCTTCTCCTCCTCTCTCTTCGTCTTCTCCATTGCGATGGATAACTCGTTGCATTTCTCAAAATCGCCTCTCTTCTCCGCTTCTCTCCTTTCCTCGTCCAGTTTCGTCAGCGTCTCCTTCACCCCGGCGTTCACCTTCACGTTGGCGCGTCGTCGCAACGTACACTCTGGCCGGTCTATCGATAACGGTCCCGGGGTCATCGCTCTGGTGATCGACGACGACGACGACGATAAAGACATCGACGAATTTTGCCTGTTTCGCATCAACGTCGTCTTTTTCTTCTTCTCCGTCGTAGTGGTAGAACTCGTACTACTCCTACGACTCCCACCGCTCCTCTCGCCTGGATGTTCGCACCCATCTTCGGAAAGAGGAGAAGGTTTTGCAGGCACCGCTTTTTGATCCGCGACCGAAGAAGAGATTTCAAAGACTCCTTTTCTCGTCTCTTCCTCCTTCTTCTCTTCTTCTTCTTCTTTGTCTTCTTCTTCCTCCTCCTCCTCCTCCTCCTCCGCACCGCCACTTTCACCGTTCAGGAAAGCAGCCGTGCTAAAGAATCCACCTTTTTCTTCTTCAGCATTTTCGCTCTTCTTCTTCTTCTCGAAATCATTTTCATCCTCGGAGCTCTTTTCCTTCTCAAACACCTCTTCCTTCTCCTCCATCGTTTACGCGTGAATGTGTGCGTGCGTGTATCCCAAAGTAAACGCCAAGGAAGGGAAAAGTTACAAAGTGTTCTATTTTTGTACAAATTCAATCCTGTTGCAGAGTGACACGAAAAGTTCTTCTCAAATCACAGACGCGCCGACGATAAAAATCTGTCGTTCGGACGTGAAGAAGCAGAGACACCACCCTCCGATACCTCTCGACTTTGACGCCTTTCGCGTCCTTTTCTTCTCGCGCAATAATACTACTTTGTAAGGTACGAGCAAAAAAGTGTTCGTAGTATGTGTGGTTATTATTTTTACTTTTTCTTTTTTTATTTTTAGCAACACTCGAAAAAAAGACGTTACGCACAAAATGAAGAAGACGAAGGAAAAGAACAAGAAAACCCCTAGAGTCACTGCTCTGCATCACTGAGGAACGTTTCGCGCGCAAGAGTAACGCGCGCCATAAAAAGAGGTCGCAGCTCTCACCAGAAGCGAGACCACAATACGGAAGAACACGAAAGAATATTATGGATTTTGGCCCCGCCGTCCCCTTTCCGGGAGAAAAGAACGAGAAGAAAAAGAAGCGAAAGTTGAACGCGATTCCAATCGAATTTCTCCGAAATCTCCCCTCGGGTGTGATGTACGAAAAATCCTACATGCACCGCGACTGCGTCTCGCACGTGTTACAGTGCTCGACGAGCGAGTCTGATTTTTTCGTCTCCGCGAGCAGAGATGGACACGTGAAGTTTTGGAAAAAACGAGCGAAAGGCGTGGAGTTTGCGAAACATTTTCGCGCACACGTCGGGGTGATTGTGGGAATGGATTGCTCGAAATGTGGCACCAGAGTCGTCACGCTCGGCGAAGACGGCTCGGCGAAAATCTTCGACGTGAACAGTTTCGACATGATTGGAATGATACAGTTGAAAAAGAAAGACGATGAGAACAACAGCGAGGCGACGTGTATCGCGTGGTTATACGATTCGAGGAAGAAAAGACACCACGCGAGCAAACAGTTGTTCGCCGTCGGCGACTCGAGCGGGAGGATTACGGTACACGACGCGAACGCAGAGGATTTGAACCAGACGATGGTGAAAGAGTTGACAAGTGTGCACGGTGGGAGTAATGGAGTGGTGTGCATGGCGTATAACGGCGAGTACGAGTGCGTTGTGAGTTGCGATCAGTCCGGAGGCGTCGAGGCGTGGAGCGCCGATCCGGAGGAGGAGTTTGAAAGGTTACCGATAGGCGGCGATTTTAGCAAAAGTATGAACAGCGATAGAAGAAGAGAGTTGAAATTTTCGGCAAAGTTTGAGACAGATTTATACGCGTTGGAGAAGGCAAAGACAAGCGCGACGCACGTTTCGTTTAGCAAAGATGGGAAGAGAATGGTTATATGCGCGCGCGACATGAAGATTCGCGTGTTCAATTTTACCACGTGTAAATTGAAAGCGGTGTTTAACGAAGACTTATCCGCCGCGGAAGACGCGCAACGATCCGGGAACGAGAAGTACGTTTTAGAAGATATCGATTTTGGACGAAGATTCGCGAGCGAGAAATCTTTGGACGAGAAACTGTTGGACGCGTTTGAGTATCCAAACGCCGTGTTTGACGAAACCGGGAATTTTTTGATGTACGGAACAATCATAGGGATTAAAGTGATAAACTTGCAAACGTTAATGGTGTCTCGTTTGCTCGGGAAAGTCGAAAACGGCGAACGGTTTACGAAATTGGCGTTATTCCAAGGCGCCGCAAAAAGAGACGCTTCGTTGAAAGGGAGCGGGAAAGACTATTCCGTACAAAGCGACGGGACGCCGATGAATGATCCAACCGTAATGTGCGCCGCGGTTGGGTCGCAACGCGTGTACTTATTCTCCACTCGGGAACCAGACGAAGAGAACGGCGAAGGCGACGATAAAGAGAAAGACAGAGACGTGTACAACGAAAAACCGTCTCTGGAAGAGGCTCGCAACGCCACGGGCGGTAAAAACGGTTTAGGAGGGGCCAACGGCAGCGCGTCGAATCGATTACCGTCCTTGGTCACCTTGCACACGAATATCGGCGACGTATCGTTCAAACTCTTTCCAAAAGAGTGTCCGAAAACGGTCGAAAACTTCACCACGCACTGCAGAAATGGCTATTACGACGATGTCATCTTCCACAGAGTAATCAAAGGGTTCATGATTCAAACCGGCGATCCTTTAGGTGACGGCACCGGAGGTACCTCCATCTGGGGCAGCGAGTTTGAAGACGAAATCAATCGAGATTTACGTCACGATCGCGCCGGCGTTTTAAGCAGCGCCAACGCCGGACCAAACACGAACGGATCGCAGTTTTTCATCACCACCGTACCGACGCCGTGGTTGGACGGGAAACACTCCGTCTTTGGAAGAGTGAGTAAAGGGATGGACATCGTCAACAAGATTGAAAATTTGAAGGTTGATAAAGCCGACCGTCCCTTGGAGGATGTGAAGATTGTATCCACGAGCGTAGGTTTCGAGTGATCTAGTAGAAGAAGTTTAATAAATGCGTACCTTGGTACTGTAGTAGTAAATAAAAATGAGAATTACTTCATCACGAGTGCGCGTGCGACTACTTGTGTTTAAAGCGAAACAAACAACAAAAATACTAATATAGTAATGATATATGTAATAAGTATGTTATTAACGGTTCAGCTCGTCGAAGATGCTGCTCGCCATGTTCTTCAATCCGCTGATCCCTCGACTGGCGGCGTTTTTAAACGCCGCCGCGTCTTGTTTCGCTTGGAAGGAAATCTTCTCCATCAAATCGCTCGCGGAGAGGTCCAAGTCGTCGCCTCGCGGACTCGTCGCGCCTCTTCGAATATCCGAACTTCCAAACCCACTCTCGCCGGCGTATCGGTTCGCGTCCCATCCAAAACCATCGTCGTTATTGTTTGTTCTGTTGCCGCTTCCGCCGCCGCTGCCAAACGCATCCGAGGAGATGGACTTGGCGCCCGCGAATCGCTCGGTGGCGTTGTAGTAGTTATCGTTCGCCGCGCCCGCGGCGGCTGGGTTCGTGCTCGTGGATGCAGACGACGATGCGTTTCGTCCAAAACCACCACCACTTCCGCTATTCCCATACTTTGGACTGGCGCCAAACGCAGATCTGCTGCTATTATTATTACCCGACGGCGGTCTCGACGCGCTACTGCTCGCGTTGCTACCGCCACCAAAGTTTCTCGTATCAATGTTCGTTTTCTTTCCGGCGTTTCTGTCCAACGTCACGTGGCCACTCGCACCCCTGCGGGAATTCATCGGAACGCTCTCTAAACCACCCATGGTGTATTTCGGTCCATCCTCGTTCCTATTCGTCGTCGTCTCGTTTTTCGTCGAAGCGTTGCCAAAACCGTCCTCGGAGTAGGCGAACCTGTTCGACTTTGGCGGCAACGCCACGTGTCCGCTCGAGTCTCTCGGGCTCACGCCGCCGGATCTCGGCGATACCGGGTTACTGCTGCTAGTGTTGTTAACTGGTACGTCCTCGCCTGGCGCTTGATCGAACAATCGATCGTCGACTTTGGCGTTCAACTTCTTCGCGCCCAATCCTAACCCGCCGCCGCCGCTCCCGACTTTCTTCGCGCCCAACCCGACTTTCTTCGTCGTCGACGACACCATTACCTTTGGCTTCGACGTCTGCACCGGCGTAATTTTCTTATACATCGGCTGCGACGCCGCCAAAGGCTTAGAAGCTTTCGACGGCGCTTCTTCCTTTTCCTCCGTTGTGGCATCCTTCTTCTTCGGCGACTTTGGGAAGTAATTTTCCATCGTCTTTACGTTCTTCGTCGTCGCCGAACCCGTCGCCGCTCTCGGCGACACCAACGGATCGCCAAAGAAATCCGTCTTCGGTCCTTGCTCCGTCGGACTTTGCAACGGCGAGATACCACCTCCTTTGCGCCGCATGTTTTCGCACTCTCTCCGCAAGCGCTCCTTGTACAAATTCGCCGCTCGAGACGTGTACTTTTGCGCTATGCGTCCTATATAGTGTGTGTACATAGAATACTAATGTTAATATAAAAGAGATCGATGCTCGAGAGAGAACGGATCACCACCATTCGCGATCAGATGATGACGACGACAACGATGCTCTGCAAAAAAATGTCGAAGAAGAGACGACGTCAAAGACAAAGAGATCATCAGATCTTATCTCTTACCTCGTTCGTTCGAATTCCATCCGTGTTGCGAGAAAAACGCCCGCGCGGCATCGTTCCCCCCGCTCGCTTTAAAAACATCCAGTTCATCTCTCGACCATCGGTCCATGTTTGCCGATTTTACTTGCGAGATGTGCACGCCTAAACTTCTGTGTATGCCGGAGCAATCGAGGCATATGAACACGCAATAGTTTTTGCTCGTCCATTTCGGGTTCGGGGTGTTGCAATCGAAACACAAGCGGTTGCCTTTTTTACGACAGAGAGAGTTGAACAGTTCGTCTCGGTCTTTGTTAGTATTCGTGTTTATCGCGTCGGTCATTTTAGTGTGTAGCTCTTCTTCTCTCTGTTTTGCTCCTTCTTCTCTGAGCAAGTTCTTTATATGTGTGTGTAGTTAATAAGAGACGGCAAGACTGGAAATTTGAAGCTTTTTTTTCCTCTTTTTCTTCTTCTTCTTCTTCTTCTTCTTCTTCCTCGAGTTTGTTTTTTTTAAAAAGAGCAGCCAGAGAGAAAGAGAGAAACTTGTGTGGTCGAAAAATTTTTGATTTTGAAAATACACCAAAAACAACAGCTTTTCTTCGGGTGCTCATGCATGTGCGTAACTTCTACATCGCGATGAAACGAGAACTGAAAATGAACACACAGAACACTCGTAGCGGTATGTATCTTTGTGTGCATTTTCAGCGATATTTATGTGCAAACGTAGAAGATAGAGACACAAAACGAGAGCGTTTTTTTGCACCTGAGAGCAGAGAGAGGAGAGAAACTTGTGTGTTCGAATTTTTGAAGAGAAGAAGAGGAGAAAAAAAATTCAAAAAAAATTCAAAAACACACAACAGGAGGAGTCTCTCGTCTTTAGACTTCCTCTCGACGACGAAGCAAAGAAATTTTACTGTTTTGCTACGAGCAGACGATCGAGTGAAGATACACTCTCAAACGTCGAATGACATTAGAAATCAATTTTCTAAAGATCAGATCCAACGAGCAGTTGATGAAGAATTACTACAGGCATTCGAGATCAAAAATGTGATGGATTTTTCTCCCGCCATTTTTTTGCTCTTTTTTTTGTTTTCGCTTGTTGTCCTCAAAAAAACAGACACGCGAGAGAAGAAACACACGACGACGCACAGAAAGACATTATTCCTCTCTTTGCGCAATAATATAAACACACTACGCACAAACACAGAAGAGAAAGCTTTCTTTTTCTCTCTCGTTTTTCTTCTCTCTCGTCGTTTTCAGAGGGAGTCTTGTATACATATACCTCTAAGCCTTAAAAAGAAGAGAGAGAGATCGCGTTGAAAATTCATCTCTCCGAGAAGAGAGAATTTGAAATTTTAAACATTCGCTCTTGCGCTTCTTCTTCTTCTTTGTTGTGTCGTTGGCTAAAAAAGAAGCGAACAAATGTCGAACGCGAAAGAAGCGTCCGAGGCGGAAGCGTTAGGGACGAAGGTGTTGAACTTGTGCCGAAAGAAAGCGAGCGAGAAAGATCTGTTGACGGTTTTAGAGGTACGCGTTTGTGATGCGATTTTGAATTCTTTCTCTCTCGAGAGAGAGAATTCAAAATGTTTGTTTCTTTCTCTCTTCTGTGTAATGTTGTCTTGACGATCAACAAACTCGTTTTAGTATCGTTCGTTTTATTCGTTTTAGTATTCGAGAGTGCGTTACATCGATCGCGCGGCACGAAACGTATCTCGTCATAATCTCAGTCCTTTAGGAGTGAGAGCAAAACTGACCTTTTAAAAATGTCCCTCTGTTTTACTCGTATTATGAACACACAGCCGTTGGCGATGAAACTACGAGAAATCAACCAATCGGAAGACGGAGGCCGAATGCCTAAACTCGCATCCGCGGTCACGCACCAATACGTTTTGAAACACCAATCGTCACTCGTCGTCGCGTACGCGTCGGCGTGCGCTTCGGAAGTGTTTCGGATCTTCGCGCCGGAACAACCGTACGAGAAAGAGGAGACTTTAAGAGCGGTGTACGAGAACTTTAATCAAACTTTGGGGTGGTTGAAGTACGCGTCGTCGTCGTCGTCGAGGAGGAAGAAAGACCAACACGATGATGAGGACGAGGACGACGAGAACGAGGACGACGAGGACGAAGACGACGAGGGAGAGAAAGAAGAAAAAGAGGAGGAAGAAGAAGACGGAAAGAAGTTAAAGAAGAAGAATTCAAAGAAGAGCGCGAAGAAGATGACGAAAGCCGACCCGGCGAATCCTCCTCCGAATTTAGAAAGGAAGCGAATCTTGTTCGAACAATCCGAGCGGTTGTTACGAAACATCGCGCAGTACGGCTTGTGCGTGCCGGTACTCGATTTGGAGGATAAATCGACGTCGGTGGAATTGGCCAAAGATTTGTTTGAGACGTTATTCGACGCGACGACGGCGAAAACAGAACCGATTATAGGCGAAAACGTCGCGAGAGTTCTGAACACGATGATTGAAGAGGCGGCGGAGGATACGACGGTGACGGATGGAAACAACACGGGCAACGCGAATTATAATAAAAGTTTGTTCCACGACGAAGTGTTAGAACACTCGCCGTTACTTCCGGAGATTTTAGAGCAAACGCTTTCCAGGTTGGTGGAACCGAAAAAGTCGCAAAATCCATCCGCGCACGCGTTGAGCTCGGCGTTGGTCGTTTCCTGCTCCACCTCTTTACACGTCCCGACGCAAAAGTTTCTCGTCAAATCGATCAGAAATTTAGTGCCGAAAAACCACGCGTTGTTTAATCTCTCGAAAAAGCACGCGGCTATTTTAGAAGCGTTAGCGTCGGTCGATGCGGCGGTTTTGAGCACCTTGTGGCCAGAACTGCACGAAGAAGCCCGATCGGAAGAAGTCGCGCAAAGGTTAAAGGCGTGCGCGTTGCTCGGCCGAGTCTTGCGCGCGAGGAGCAGCACGATACGCATCGCGAACAACGGCAACTCGTTCGGATGCATCGCGGACGAATACCCGCACGTGTTGAAGATGTTCTGCGAACGCTTTTCGGACAAGGAAAGAGCCGTTCGCGTGTTTTGCTGCAACTGGGCGTTGAACTTTTTGAACAACGGCAGCGTCGGAGAAGACGCCGAAAAAACCACCGTCACCAACGAAACGCTCCCGTCGTCGCAATCATCTTCCGATGGGACGAAAAAGACGTCGGACAACAGCAACACCATTTCGCGCTTGTCGCCAAAACCTTCCGGTGAAACCAACGCCGCCGCGGTTCAAGTCTTTGAGCACTTGCGCCAACGCTGCAAAGATCCCGACGAACACGTGCGATTGAAAGCGACGGAAGTTTTGTTTGAAATTTACTCGCGCGAAACCGATCGAAGAGCGGTACAATTAAAAGCCGTCAAAGAAAGCGGCGAGCGCGCTTTGCGAGACAGGAGACCAACCGTTCGTAAAGCTGTGGTTGACGGTATGGTCAAATGTTACAGGAACTACGCTTTGCGATGCATGAAGAAAGCGGAGACTTTGCGAACCGGAGGCGAGGAAGATAGCGAACGATTCGATTGGATTCCGGGGACGATTTTAAAAGGCATCGTCGTGCCAGACATTGCTATGTACGTCGTCGAACCGGCTTTGGCGAACTTGTTCCCGGCGAGCTTCCCGGCTGACGCTCGAACGACGTTTTGGTTGCGCGCGTTGATGACGAGCGGAAGCGCTTTGGCTAAAAGTGCCGAGGACGTCGTCGACGTCGAAGATGGTGGTAAAGAAACGACCATCATCAATTACGTTGAACCGCGCGTCAGAGATTGTTTGAAGATGTTCTTGTACCGTCGCGAGATCGCGAGAAAAGACTTCAAGGAATACATGGACGCTCGCGAGCTCGCCAAGGGAAAGACCTCCCCGAAGAACTCAGAGAAGCAATTATCGGAAGCGCGCGTATTCTTCTCCAAAAACTTCCGAAACGAAGAGAAATCCCTCAAGCTGTTAGAAACAGGCATCGAACAAGTGAAGGACCAAAAGTTTTTCAAGTCGTTGATCACGCTCGCGAATTTGAACACCTCGCAAAAGGACGCTCGGCTCGCCGCGGAGGACGCCAAGAAACGCTTAGGCGAGAAGCACGGCGCGTTTCAGCTCTTGGAAGCTATGATTGCAAAAATTGACCCGAGCCCGTTTGACGGCGATCACGCGAGATGCACCTTAAAAATGGCGCTGAAGAACGGGAAGAAACCGACGAAGAGGAACGAAATCGACGAGAACAACAGGCGCGTGGCGATGTTCGCGATGGACCACGCCATGATGCTCGCGGAAGCCAATCCGTCAATCTTTAACTCGTGCGGTGATTTGTTCTTGAAAGCGTTATCTGAAAACGCAGAAGTCCCGCCTTTGGTTGACGACGTGGTGACTGAATTCACGCGCTTGTTTTCTGTTTGTGGAGGCCACAGTTTAGCCTCGGTCAAAGAGACTTCACATTTGAGGGACTTGCTGGTAAATACGGTGGAGCAAGGCGCGAGCGGATGGACGCGATCGAAATTAGCCGCGAGATCACTCGTTCAGTTAGCGTCATCATCCGGATCGGGACAAAAGAAAGCCAACGATGCAAACGTGGACGCGCTCGAGTCGTGCTTCTCCAATTTACTCGACGCCTTAGCGGACGGTCGAGACGCCGAGATGCCAAACTTGCTCGCCGCGGCGTCCGCGATGCCGCCCGCGTTGGTGTTCAAAAACCTGGACGCGGTTGAGAACGCGTTGTTTTCTTTGGTCGAAAACGAGTCGAACGACGATTTCTGTCGCGTCGAAGCGATCAAGTGCTTGCGAAACTTCGCCACGTTTGAGATGATGAAATCCGTCTCTTTGTCGTCGAAATCTTCCACGACCGGCGCCGCTCTTCTCGCGAAGGTGAAACAATTCAAGAAACGCGCCGTAGACGCGTTCGTTCAAATTCTTGAATCTTCGGAGAACGACGAAGTTTTACGCGCCACCGCTTTAGCTATCCCGAAAATTGCCTCGGGAGGATCTGTGAGCGAAAAAGTGATCGATCAGACCGCTTTTTACGCCGTCGCGAAATTTCTCTGCGACAACGACGACGACGACGAAACGAAACTGGCGTTTGTGAGTAAAATTTCAAAATACTCGAAACGGAAAATGTCTTCATTAGGCGTTCGATGGCACGCTATCGTCGCGTGCTTGACTGGCAACGCGTATTCGCGATCCGTGAGAGATGTCGCCTCGACCGCCTGGGAAGTGTTCGCCACGAAAACGCAAAGAAACAAATTTGAACTGTTCAACAGAGAGGCGGTGGAGTCCTCGAAAGACCCGGAAACGACCAAATCGAAAAAGTCGTTCGCCTTTACGAGGTCGCCGGAGTACACTTTGGTGTATTTGATTCATTTGCTCTCTCGAGTTCAATTTGGTGTCACGAGCGCGAAAGACGAAGACGGAGAATTCGACGCGTTGACCGCGAAGGACCTTCGATTTTCCGAAGGCGTTTTCGAGCACGCCGTCCACGCGTTGTGGCCGCCGGTGGATCGCAAAGCCGAAAAGATGATTGCGTTGAACTCGTTAGTCGCATCGACGTTGAAACTCATCCGAGGTGTCAAAACCTGCGAGGATGCCGAAGATGCGGACGGGAAGACGGACGCTTTATACCTCCTCACCGACCTCTGTTTGCTCGCGTGCAAAAGCGTATGCGCGAAAAGAGGTTTCGATTGGATGGACGATCGATCGAGCGAAAGTGCACTGTTGCAAATTACCGCGGTGTATCCATCTACTTTGTACACGGTGGTTGGTAGACGCGCGAGCGGTAAACCGTTAGAGGTTGGTGGGCCGCCTAGAATTGGCGATTGCTCGCACTTGCCCAGAGCGTATTTAAAAGCGCAAGCGAACGGTGGTAAAGCATCAAAATCCGAGTATCATCATCACGATCGCTCGAGAAACAACGCGACGACAACGGGTGCGAACAAACGTCCCGCGGCTACAGCAACTACGACGACGACGACTGCCTCGAACGCGAAAGTCACCGATGCCTTTGGTGGTGGTAATTTGAAGAAGCAAAAGACGTTGAAACAAACGACGCTGAAGATGGAAAATCCGTCGAGAGCGATGCCGAAGAGGAAAGCGACGGGTCAAGCGATCATCGTGGACGAACTCTACGACTCGGACGAGTTCGAACCCGACTCGGCGGTGAAAAAACAGAAAAAGTTGGCATTACCGGCGCCCGAGTCGAGATTCGTTGTACCTCCGTCGCCGGCGGTTGGATTAAAATCGAGAAGTACGAACACCACCGGTACGACGACGACGACGACGGCGACGACGTCATCGAAGAGTAACAGTTTGAAGCAAAAGAACGTGACGTCCTTCTTCGGCGTCGCGAGAGAAGATTCGGACGTTGAGAACTTGCCAACTGCGAGGGGTGGTGTTCGAGAAGGTACAACCGCTTTGGCGCTCGTCGATCCGATCAAAAGAGGAAGGAGACGACGTTAATAATAGAAAGATAATAGACTAATAGAAGAATATATATATACGATATACACACAGACACATTCAATACAAAAGATTTTACGGGCGTCTATATCCGATAACATCACCTCTCATCTCAGTCTTTATTCTCTCTCTCTCCTCAAAGCCTCTTCTCGGGCAATTTCTTCTCGCGAAATACTACCCCCAAAATACCTAGTAAGACGCTCGAGATTAACAGCAAAAACCCAACGACAATGTTATACAACGCAAACGCGTGATTCCTACCTCCTAACCACGTCGTCGTGCTAAAATACACTCTCTTCTCACCACCAAACGCGTACGAGTTGTACAAATTCGTCACGTCCACGGTAATTTCCTGCCCTTTCTCGATATCCGTCTCGATGACTCCCCATAATTTTCGAAACGTCTTCGTCGACGCCGTTCGCATCCAGACGATGAAATGTTCGTCCTCTTGCACGGTGCCTTCAATCTCTTTTCCACCTCGTGTCGCGGGATCGTCGTTCACTCTCGTCGGCAAATAATTTGCAAACTTAAACTCCCGATCGCCTTTCCAACTGATATCTTTATCGGAAACCGCTCTCGGTTGACCGTCTACGTTTACCGCGAACGTATCGTTAAAAGTAGACCACGCCGCTAAACCGCACGGATTCATCTTCTCCCCATCGACGGTATTCTTCGGATCGCACATATCACTTCCACTTTCCGTTTGTCCCATCAACTGCTCGTTCGATCGCGATCGCACGAACCTTCGATGGTTTTGGTACATCGACGATATCCCGTAATAGATATAAATCGGAGCTTTAATGTATTCCGGCGCGACGCCCAGCGATACCGTGCACGTGGTTCCAGTCCCCGTCGAGTGCATCAACTCCTCCTCGCTTAAACTCTCCACGGATGACGATAAAGACGAGGTAAAAAATCCATCCTTTTTGCACGCTTCGTCGTACCTCGCCTCCAGTTGTACGATTTCCTTTGCATTTTCGTACGCGATGAAGCCAAAACTGATGCAAAAAAGCGACGCGAGTAAGAGCAACACGCTCGAGTACGATGGGGTGAGCGTTGGACGCATCGCGTACATTTCTTGCTGCGAACATTTCGTGTCTGTGTTTATCGAAAAGAAGGAGAGAAGGAATATTAATATAAAAAACGGGCAAAAATGGACCGGAAAAGCGTTGACATCTTTTCCAAATTGAACGGACGAAAGAGAGACGATTTAAAAGCGTCGAGGAGGGAAAGACCTCACAAAACGACGGTTCGACTTACGCTTGGGTTTGTTATTCGTCGACGCGCCCATCTTTTAATGAAACGTGTTTATACTGCGTGCGTTTGCTTGTATATATTATGCTTTACAATGGAGACTTTTGAAAGCCAGAAGGAGGGAAAAAGGAGAGAAAAATGGAAAGCGAAAGAGCGAGAGTCTTCTATCGATCAATCGAGAGCATATATTTTCTCAGCCGCCGCGGTTCTGTTGTTCGGACTTGAATTCAACAACCCAAGCGTATTCTTCGTCCGTTGGTTCCGGACACCCTTTTTCGAGCAAGTAGTTTACGCACTCGGAGTGCTCGTAATACCGAGCGGAAGCGATGTATCGCCAGTAGTTCAGAGGCACTTTCGCCTCTTCGACTAAGTATTTGATGCAATCGAGTCCGCCATACCTTGCAGCGTTTCCCACGCATTCGCTCTTTACCTCCTCGGATATCTTTCTTTCTTCGACGAAATATTTCAAGATGTCCATGTGACCACGGCATACTGCCTGATATGCCGCTTCTTCTTCCGTCTCTCGCGAAGGTTCCACTTTGGCGAAAAGAAATCGAAGACAGTCGAGGTGTCCATTAACAGCAGCTTGAAGAAACGAAGCTCTTTCACAACACGGGCAATCGTTAGAGAAGCAGTACTTCAGCATCTCGAGATTACCCATCTCTGCTGCCGTATTAATCGTCTTTTCATCCCACTCGCAATGTTTCGCTTCTCTGGCCCACTTGAGAAACTTCATTTTGTTCGTCGTAGCAACTTGCCAACAAAACCGGGCTTGATCCATCACTCTTCCACTTTGACTTTTCTCTCCCCAGGGTATGTTATTCCACACCAATTCCAACGTCGAGATGGATGAACATTCGAAAATATTCACACGTAATTTCCACACGTCTACCCCGGAATACTTAAGCACACCCCAGCTCTGTGTATTCACCAGTCCAAAGAAACTTTGATCCGTCCCATTCAATTTCGACAAGACATGCGATACAAACACATCCTTATGATGCAACACCAACCCCGTCCACAACGCCGTCGGTCCAAGCTTCAACCGCTCCAATTCCTCGACCGCCTCTTCGATGATCGCCTCTTCGATCGCCTCTTCCTTCTCCTTCTTCGTCTTCCTCTTCTGCGCCCCGGAGCGTTGCGTGTTCTTCTTTGAACGATTTTTTTCCATTGACTTTGAAAAAAAGACGTTTTCTCTGTCCTCGGACGCGAGCGCACAATGGTCCAATCGTGCCTCAGAACCACAAACTTTGCGGTCGTAAAACAACAACGACGACATGTCCGAGTACCGAAAACTCGCCCGCCTGGCGGCGCGCGCGATATACAAACAAACCTACGCCTTGGAACGGAAAAAAGCGTCACAACGCGACTTTGACAGCGCCAAGCAACACGCGAAAGCCGCCGGTGGAGGAAGACCATCGTCGCACTTTGGACGAACGCAACAAGAGTTCCCGGGTTTAGTCGAGATAGTCGTCGACGCGCTCACCCGACGCCAATGGATCCGAGAGGACGATTTAGCCGCCGCGTTAAAGCTCAATCCGAAACAACTGCGACGAGTACTCAGACACTTGGAAACTCTGCGCGTTTTAAAACGATCGCACGTGAAAGAAAGGCAAGCTTTGAAAGAGCAAAGATTGGTGGAACGAGCAGGTATGAGCGAACGAGAAGCGAGCGAAGCGGTGGAGAAGAAAACCGCGAGTTGGTGCTGCTTGGAGTACAGTCGGATCGTGGATACTTTGAGGTTTGGCTTGAAAGGGGTGAAAGCAGAGCTCGAGCGGTTACTCGCCGGTGGGACGTTTGAAGAGTCGTACGCGTGTAAGAACAAAGAGGAGTGCGGGAAGCGGTTTAGCGCTTTAGATACCGCGAGGTTGTTCGATGTGAAACGAGGCGGGTTTGTGTGCGATACTTGCGGGACAGACGTCGTGAGAGAAGGGGAAGAGAACGATGATGAGGAGGATGGGAACGACGACCAAGCAAACGCATCGAGTGGAGGCATCGCGAAAGAATCGAAACAAGCGTTAAAATTGAGAATGAAGAAATTTTCCGATCAAATCGCCGGCATTGAACGCCAAATCGCCAAGTGTCTGCGGTATCCTGCGCCGTCGTTCGGGACGTTGCAAGAGTACGTGGTCGCGAAAAAACGGTCGAAAGAAGCGAGAGAAGCCGCCGCGATGGGACAAGCTGGTGGTCAAGGGTATTGGGGGTCCATCGGCGTCGCTCGAGGGACGCAAGCGTTTGAGCAGAGATTGGAAGAGACGACGTTTGAGATTCAAATCGGCGGCGAGAACGGCGACAAAACGACGAATCGAGGTGGAGACGACGGTCAAGAGAAAAAAGAAATGCCGGAATGGATCACGAGAGAGTTGCAAGTGGACGAACAAGGTAAAGATGCAAAGAAACGGAAAATTGAAGGCGCGGATGCCGCCGAAAAGGAAGAGACGACGGATGCGGACGCGGTGCAAGAGCAATACGCGAAGGCGTTATTGGCGGCGTTGCAAGCGCAGCAAAGAGATACGACCGAACAAGCAAAGGCGAAAGTAGAAGACGAGCGCGAGAAAGAGGAAGAATTGGCGGCGGCGGCGCGACAAGAAGGTGGAGACGTGGAGATGAAACCGGCAGCCGGGGAGAAGGAGGAGGAAGAAGAAGAGGAAGAGTGGGAGGAAGCGTAAATTTTAGTTAGAGCACACTTTTCTACGACTACATTTAGAAATGTAACTAACTACTACGACAACACTTTCGCGTTCGCATGATAAATACTAAATATCATCAATCATCACATTACTCTACTTGACTGGAGGTAATAAGGTACCACTTTGATGATGATGACGGTTGCTCTTTCTTAAGATTAATACACGCATCGCGTTGTACGTCGCAACGCCTACGCTTTGCGCGAATACGCTGATTCCACCGTACAGACCTAAAAGAACCGTTATAAACATTCCGAGACTTGGTTTTTGGTCTTCCGAATACGTGCACGACAACACGTTCGCGTACTCAAAGTATTTCTCGTACGATGTTATGGGATACACCGCCCATCCGTGCGTCTCGTTCTTTTTCAATCCAAGATCCAGGCCCATCATGTACAACGAGCCCGAGTTCTCAATCGCCGACTCGGCGAAATACGAAACCTCGAAGAAGTAATACATGATGAAGGTATTTATGCTCAAAGAGGAAGAAAATTTCCAAAAGGACAAATCCTCGCACAGTTCTGTAAGCTTTTCGGTTTTGCGCCAGTGTTCGTTGACGTCGCCGCACGCGCGTTCGAGCGCTGTGCCGACTTGTTCGATCCATTGCGACCAGATTTTCGTCTCCGTTGAGTTTAACGAAGTGAACATTTTAAGACTCATGGTCCGAATTTCCAAGTCACACGCGGCTAAATAGTTCAACAAGAGCGGCAATTTCCACTCCCCGCTTCTCTCCGGTTTAGTCACGCTCGCGTTGGCGACAACGTGCGGAAAGTTGAAATACTGTTCGACGGCGGCAAACGCGACCGCAAATTGCGCTTGGCTCATTTGGCGCGAAGGGTCTCGTTCGACAACTTTCACGTTCGACCACTCCGCCGGGTTACCGCAATAATTGAATCGGCGCGATTCGGATCCTAGAACCGAAAACACCGAAGCGGTATCGAAGCTCGCGTGTAAATTCGCAGGAGCGGAAATTACCGGCACGTAACGAACGTCCCACCCGTCCGCGTTCGAAGGATTAAACGCCGCGTTGACGGTTGACTCGTCGTATTTTTCGTTTAAACTGCTCACTTTCGCCGCAAACGCGCTGTAGGACATGTATGACTCTTTCTCCTCAATCGGATCGGTATTCGCGTCCGTCGTGAACGTTTGTTTCGTCGGCCAAATGCTTTCGTCCGCGATGAAACAATCGCCACCATCGAATAAACATTCCGCCATGTTGCACTTCTTATCGCACACGCCGTTGCCTAAATCCGCAGCCACGCAAGGATCGCTCGTCGACGTCACTCTTGCGCACTCTTTCTCAAACACGCTCGTCAGCGGCGCGTCTTGCCCTGACTTCACTCGCATCGCTTGAATCGCGTTTTTATGCATCTGCATAAACGCGCCTAATCTCGGGATGTTATTGTTCGCCCACAAATTCAACATCTGCGTCGGGGCTCGAATGCTCGCCAAATTTGCCGTCACGCTCGCGTTCAGCTGCGCTTTGATTACGGAATTCAAAAACTCCTCCTCCGCCAGGCGATTGAGCGGGAACAAACTGGCGTGGAAATCCGTCATCGTATTCGTCAGCAATCGCTTCCCGACCGCACACATTTCAACCGCGGCTTCGCACGCCTCTCCCTGTCCAATCATCGCGCACGCGTTCACGTCCCGCCACTTCCCTTTCCGGACCAAAAAACCATCGCGAGCGTTCACCGTTAAGAATCCAACGTCTCTCGCAGATTGGTACGTCTTCGCCGCGTTGGCGTATAGCCACTCGCACGCGTCGCTCTGTTCAAAAATCCCCTCCGTGAAACTCCCCAACGTCAAAGTGTCGTTTTGTGTCGCGCACGTAAGTTGTAAATACCGTTCAGAATTTGATCTCAAGTACTCGTATCTTTCAAACGAAGGTTCCGTTTCCGTCACGATCACGATGTTCGTCCGCGTCACCGCCAGCGTCGCCAGAACGACCACCGCTAAGAGCAAACTCACATTCTTGACGAAAGTAATCGTCCGACCGAGGATTTTGAGCGCGTGGAAATGTTCCGAAACGGACGGGTCGTACGTTAACACGTGATCGTTCTTTGAACCCACTCGCGAGTGCTCCTCTGGTTGCTCCTCGAAGTCGTTGATGCTCTTTATAAATCGAACGCACTTATGCCACCAATTTGAATTTGTTGATTTTCCCCTATTCAATTCATCTTTCCCGGGGTCGTAAGGGATCATAAAACCGACGCTTTCGCCGCAAAAAGTGGGTTTGGATGATGGGAGTAACACGTGCTCCTCGCTTTTTGTCTCTTTTGTTCAGCGCGTTTTGTGGGGGTCGAAGCTTGAGACTTTTACGTGACTGAGTAGTGTGAGCAATTAATGACCAATTGGTAGGTGAAAAGCAATTTTTAGGTGACCTTTTGAAGAGTACTGTTACAGTATTATTCTACGAGCATGTGCTACAATTTACTTTTACTCTTACTCTTGCTGCTACTTTTACTACTTATAAAACCGACGCAACGCGTCCGGCGCGTCGTCCGGTTTCCTCGGCGCGTCCGAAGCCGCTCCGGCTCGAACGCCCGGTTTCGCCCGACCTTGTTCGTTGGCGCGTTTCTTGTACCCTTCCTCCCTCGCTTTCTTTGCTTCTAATTTGGCCATCATTTTGTCGTCGATGACGTTGATTTGCTTCTTTCGGTAGCGTTTGCTCGCTCTGTTTTTACCTTTCATTTTCGTCTTGGATTCGTTCTTTTCTCGTTGTTTCATTTTGGCTTCCATTTCCGCGCGCAAAGCGGCTTCGCGGCGTTCTTTTTGTACCTCTTTCGGGACGTCTCTCAATTGGCCGATAGCGTTTGGATCGAGCTGAATCATTTCTGAGGGGAGCTTATCCAATAACTTCGCGACTTCCATCTCTCGTCGTTGGTTTTTGGTTTCAAACGGGTTGGCGACGAACGTGTCGTAGTTCGGTTCGCCGGACCCCGGGACGAGAATGTTCGTGACGCCTTTGGAGTGTCCAACGGCTAACACGTCCTCGTACGGGCAGAACTTCACGTCGAACACTTTACTCCCGTTCACAAATTGATGGTTTAAATACGGCGATTTCGCCTTCGTCGTCAAAGCCTCGTTCCATATTTGCACTCTCGAGCCGTACGAAATCGCCAACATGCCTCGTTGGGAGATATCCATCGCTTTCACCTCAGTCGGCGCGTAATACGCGTGCAACTCTTGGTATTTACGTAAATCCCAAACTTTAATTTGACAATCTAACCCAGTCGTAGCCATGTACCGACCGCTTTGGTCGAGCGCTAACGCGTTCACTCGTCCTCGATGACACAACATTTTCACCAAAGCTTGACCTTGATTCGGCGACCACAACGTCACGGTGCCGTTGGAATGCCCTAAATGCGTCACCGCGTTATACTCCGACCGTCTCAGAACCGAGCACTTCCCTAACTTTGTTCTGTGTTCGGCGACAATCTCCCCGTGCGTGGTATCTTGCCACCGAACGATGCCTTCCCTCCCAACCGTCGTCAACAAAAAATGTTTCGGCAAAAAATCCATCGCGAACACGTCTCTGTGTTTATCCAACCGGTGAATCTCCAACCCTCTCTTATCGTAAATGTACGTGTATTTCGTCTGCGCCACCGCGAAAAACTCCGTGTTGTGTAAATACTTCACGCATTTCACCGCAGGTATTACCCCTACCTCTCTCATATTCTCATCGTCCTTGTTCTCGTCCAAATAAATCTCGCTCAACAGTTTATGCTTATTCCACTCCACGTTCGCCACGTGCCCGCCGTCGCCGCTCCCGCCGATGACCAAATGTTGCCCGTTCGGCGAAAAATCAACAGACCTATACGGGCCAGACCCTTCCAAACGTAAATCAAACGCTTTCTTCTTCGCGTTCACATCCACGTGCGCGATAATCTCGCTCTGTTGAAACCGCCACGTCCGTTCGCCTTTCTCCGTTTCCGCCTCTAAAACGCCCGAAGGTTCCATCGAGAGGTATCGCTCTCGTCTCGCGTTCTCCAAAGCTGCGCTTTCGTCCAACTCCATCGCGCGTTCGAATTTTCCTCTCGTTTTCTTGTCGCTGATGATGGTATCTTTTTTCGAAGATATCGTCTCTTTTAAGGAGCGTCCGGAGGCGGACGCGTAGTACTTCTTCTTGAGGGTGTGGAGCTCCTCGTCGATGATTTTGGCGGCGATTTTGGTTTTCATCTTTCTTTTGTTGTTCTTTTTGTTGTTCTTCTTCTTAGTATTCTCATCATCGTTTTCAACGGGAACAACCCCAGGAAGAGTCGCGCGAGTCATATCTTCTTTGTTGTCTTTACTCGGTCGAGCGTCGAGAGCGCGAGTACGGGTGAAACGTTTGAGCGTCGCAGTTCTGGGGAAGAAATTTCAGGCGAAAATGGAACGACTTTTAATTTAGGGTGTCCAACCCTAACTCTTGAAGAGTGGAGAAAGAAGGGCAGAGAAACATCACTTTACACGACGACTGTTGCGTTGGAGACGAATACCACACGAAGAATAAGAATAAGAACAAGAATGTCGCAACCTCAACCGGAGGAAGTCATGCACCAAGTCCAAGCGGAACTGGCGAACGCGTACGCGCAAGAGTTCTTCACGACAGTTCGGGAAAAATGCTTCAAATTGTGCGTCTCGAAACCGTCGTCGTCGTTGAGTTCGTACGAGAGGAAATGCTTGGAACAGTGCACGGAACGGTACGTGGACGCGACGAGGATGATCAGCCAAGTGGTTTTGAAACAGTATAGCAACGGGGGTGGGTCTGGTGGGATGTAGCGGAAAGAGAGCGGATTGATGTGTGATTTTTAGCGAGAGAGAGGGAGAAACAGAGAGAGAAATGTCGAGATAGCGAACGCGTATAATACTACGTATATTTAGCAGATTTAATGATAATAATAATGATATAACAAGAAGGAATAAGCGGTGATGATATAATTGTTAGTGTAAAATTGTTGTTGTACAAACGGCGATTGTTCATCGCGCGTCGCTGAACTCGCTTTTCCCTCATACGCTTTCTAAACGTATTCACGATGTTGTTGGTACATTTTTTTTAGGAGCCGCCGAGATATAACTTCTGCCGTCGTTCAATCACGACTCTGCATATCGGGCACCGGCGTAAGCGTCTGCAGCACTTTCTGCACGTGCACGCGTGGCCGCACGGGATGAGTACCGCTTGGACGGGAGCGTCTAAGCACAAGGCGCACTCGGAGAATTTTTTACCCTTGGCTTTGCGAATGAGAGAAGCGTGGGGGTCTTCGAGATCGGCGGCGGCTGTTCCTGCTGATGCTGTTGCGATTGGCGTTGTTGTCGTCGTGACGTTGTTGTCGTCGTTCGCTTCGAGAAAAACTTCTTCTTCTTCTTCTTCTTCTTCTTCTTCATCTTCGCCGTCATCGGAGGCTGATATCAATCCTTGATCTACCGGGCGTTTCTTTTTCTTTTGGTTACGTTTTTTCCGTCGAGCGGTTCGCGGGCCATCTTCCGGGCGAACGGTATTTTCTCCGTTTTCTTCGTCACCTTCTTCGTTATTATTACTATTATTATTGTCGTCGGATTCCGTGTCGTTGTCGCTTCCGTCTTCGTCTTCGTCTTCGTCGTCATCGTCCGACGTGCTCAAATCGCTCGCTTCGAAATCCCAATCGTTCGGTCTTCGTTGTTGTTGGTGTTCGCCGTTCAACATCAACGGGTGGAGTAACGCATCGTTCAACCGTCGAAACCGTTGGTGACGAGCGAGTATCCCATTTCTCGCGAAACATCCGAAAATGACTCCGATTAATATCAAACTCACCGCCAAGCTCGGGTCTCTAAAGAGATCTTCCATGGCCAAACCGCCGTCCTCGTCCGAGATTAATTCGCACGATTCGCCAAAGTACCCTTCCTCGCAGGCGCATCCGTACGCGCCGTAATCTTTCAAGACGCTCGTGCCGTGTTTCCCGCAATCCGGTTGCTCGCTGTCGCCATTCGTTGGGTTGATGCACATGGAGCAGCATTCAAACGGCGACGTGACAACCATTTCTGGTTTGGCAAAGTTCGATTTACCCGACCCCGAGGCCTCGATGGCGTGGTCAAACATTCTCAAGAATTTGTTCTTCGGACACGTGACGACAGAACTGGTGGTCGAATCGCCTTTATTTTTGTTTTCGTCGTCGTTCGTGTCGTTGTCGGACGCATCGCTGCTATCCGTGTTCTTTCCGCACGCGCACGATTGCAACAAAAACTTCGTATCGTCCGTCTTCAAAATCGTCGGTTTGCAGCACGTTTGCGCGCCAGTCGGGAAGAATAAATCGTCGCCAATGTCCGCGGTGGACGCTGGATTGGCCTCTGCGGCGTGCTCGAACGCCGTTGCGAAATATCCAGAAGGACACTTGGCTTCGTTGTTCGACAAAGCCGAGATGGGATTCGAAGAAGACGCTAAACCACTACTCTCGTCGGCGATATCACTGCCGCTGCTGCTGCTGCTACCACCTCCAGCAGTACTGCTCTCTAGACTCCCTCTCTCGCAATTCTCGCTCAAAACTCTCACGTCCGTCCCGTCTTCGTTCAAAAGTTTCCGTAAATCCGCATCCTCTTTCATCCTCTCGAGCGCCGTCTCTCCGTCCTCGTCCTCGTCGTCAGACGCTTTACTCGACGCGCACGGTCGACAGCACCTCGCTCTCGACAGCGGCACGTATCTGTTCTCTTTCGCACCACCAGCGTATTGCCCGGCATTTTCAAACCCGACGATAAAATACCCTTCCTTATCGCATCGCAACCCGACGCCGACGGCGTTCTCCGCGTTCCTCTTCGCCGCGTCGCGCTTCTCGTACGCCGCAAAGTAACACTCGCACGCGGATAACTCAATCAAAGACGAAGACGACAAAGTCAGAGACGACGAATATATCATCGGACGATGATCATCATCATCAACGTTTTCATCCCGCGCTACTGCTGTGACTCCTGAAAGCTCTTCTTCACCTTCTTCGCTTTTAAGAGGAGTTGGAAGAACTCTTCCTTGCGCGAGACCAACGATAAAAACGGAGAACATCACAAACGCCAAAAACATCATCGATGAAATCCTCCTTTTAATCGTCGTCATCGCGTTGTTTACTCTTCTTGTGTTCTTCTTCTTTTAATCAGAACGAGAGAGAGATTGGAAGTTGCCGTTACCCCGAGGAAAAGGTCGACCTTTTCCCTAAACTCTTCTGCGTTTACTAGGCGCTCAAAAACACGCTCTAATACAACAACAACACCGAGGGGCAGTTGACCAAACACTCGCGCGTTTGTTTGCTCGTTTGTTTGAGTGTAAATGTGTTCTTTGTGTGTGATATATATCGCGCGAAAAATGAGGCAATTTTAGAAGATCGCTTCGAGGAGAAAAGACAGATATTGAGCGCGAGAGAGCGAGAGAGTTAGCGAGATGTTCTTCTGCGCGATTACGGTGACTTTTGTAGTATTACGTGTATTAGCAAATCATGTGTGCGTGTTCTCTTTCTTTCTCTCTCTTTCTATCAGTGTTAGTATTATTATTATTTCTCGTCGTACGCGTCTCTCAAACTGGCGAAATCCTCGTTCTGGTGTCCTTTCCGGGACGCTTTTACGTATCGCTGGTGGACAGCGCTCGCGACGGGGACTTCGCAGTGGACTTTTTCCGCGGTTTCGATGGCTAACTTTAGATCTTTTTGCTGCAAGTAGAGTTGGAACAACGTTTGCGGCCACGTGCGGTTGTTTTCGACGCCTTTGAACATTCGATTGCCGACCGATCGCAACAGCGGGTTCATCATCACGCCTTTATCGAGGACGTCGAACCAGACTTTCTCGTCCACTCCAGTATATTCGCAAAACGCGAGGCATTCGGCTAACAAGGCGGCTTGTCCGCCCATCATAATCTGTAAGGCCATTTTCGCGTCCGTGGCGTTTTTACACTCCGGACCCATCAACCAGGACTGTTTCCCCATCTCGTCAAAGTCGATTAAACACTTTTCGTACGCTTCCTTCGCGCCCGCCGCTAAGATCAACAACTCGCCTTCTTTCGCATCTTTCTGACCGCCCGAGACTGGTGCCGCTAAATATTCCGCCATTTGGTCTCTCTCGATGACCAGCTTTATGTTCTCGGACGTTTGCGCGTCGATCGTGGACATTTCCACGTACGTTATCACGTCGTCGCTTTCCTCCGTATCTCTGGTGACAGACATCTCCCTTTGCTTCCTCTGCATCTTCTTTTCCCTCAACCCTTCCGCGAACTGCTCGGCGACCATCACGCTCGCTTTCGGATCCGCTAACATCGCGTACACGACTGAACACTGGCCGTTTTTCGCGAGTTCTTTCGGTGATTCGCAGACGTGAGCGCCGTTCGCTTTCAACGCATCCGCTTTGGATATCGTTCGGTTCCAGACGGTTAAATTGGATTGTTGTGTATTCGTATTCGTATTCGTGGTATTAAACGCGTTTAAAAGCACCGAAGCCATGCCTTGACCCATCATCCCGAGACCGAGGAAGCCTACTTTGCGAGGTAGGGTTGTTGTGGTTGTCGTCGTTGCTGCCATTATTCGTGTTAAAGTCGCAAGTGTAAGTTAGAGAAATTTGTGATGACGCATGTGGGGAAAAAAACTCGCATGTGTGTTCTTCAATTCTTCACTTTTCTTTTCCTTTTTTATGTGCTTCGAGATAGGGTTTGATATACACAAAACGCGATGCGACGCTCGCGAGGAGGGGCAAGATGCGCGGTATCGGAATTTGTGGGATTTGATCGTGAATAACGACGATATAAGTTTCAAACATATCATTCCGAGATTGAATCGAACGGATCTCAAATTCTTGTATGGAGTGAACAGTGAAACGAGAAAGTTGATTAAGAGATCGTCTCGCGCGAGTGATTTGAAAAAGGCGTTTAAAGTGAGAGAGATGTTGTCGATATCGACGTTGGAAGTTGCGTGGGAGAATAAACCGAGTTGGTGGAACCAATCATGGTTCTGCTATCGAGTTGCTCTAACGAATAAACTCGAGTTGCTCAAGTGGGCGCGAGAGGAGAAAAAGAGTAAGTGGGATGAATGGACGATTAATATGGCCGCAAGACAAGGCAATCTGGAAATGGTAAAGTATTGCGTTGCAAATGAGTGTCCTATCGATGAGTGGGCGTGTGCACATGCTGCCTCAGGAGGTCAACTCGAGTGCCTCAAATACTTACACGAAGAAGTCAAAGCGCCTTGGGCTTCGCTGGTTTTGGACTTCGCTCACACGAATAAACACCTCGAGTGTTTACGCTACGCCGTCGAAAAGAAATGTCCGGAATGGTCAAGTTACACAGAAAGACTGAAGGAATTAGAGCAAAGCCAGTAAACGTTTTGTCGTTCTAAAAACACACACACATACAACGCGTTATTCATTCAATCGACGAACGCGCAAATCTCGCATCGTCGTACTATCATCTTACTATTACACAAAATCAATGCTTAATAATGGCTACTCAAAATACTCTCTCGTCTACGTGCTACTCGAAGATGTCGCTGCTCCTTGTGGTTGCCACGTTCCTTGCACGCTCGATATCCTCGTCCGCATCACTCGCCTCGGTATTTTCTTCACCGCGCGCCCTTTCTCGCTCATCACGTTTTCGACCAAAATCGCAATTTCCTCCTCCGTTTTATTCTTCACCCCGATCGTTTTCTCGCGTTTGTTTACGAACATCGCGTGCAAATACGGGTCTTTTCCTTTCCTCTGTTGAATTTCGAACACGTTTTTATGCTCTTCGCCTCTTCTTTCTTCCGTTTGTATGCGTAACGAAGGCAACGCGTTCACGAGGAATTGGTTTATCCCTTTGGAAGTTCCCGTGTGCGGGCAGTGCACGAATGTGAGTTTCGAGAGTTGAAAGATGCCTCGGATGGACATTCTCTCGCGCAAAGGACGAGAAAAACCGAAGAAACGAGAACACGCGGGTGCGCTCGAGAGCGCGCTCTTTTCTTCGCGGTGTTGTCTTTTAGAGCGGAGTACACGCGTCGGTAAAACTGAAGTCTTTTCCCTCACATTTCTTCCCTAACTCATACTCTGACTTGCACGGATAAAGAAGAAGAAGAAGAACGATGTTTTCCTCCTCCTGTTCCTCCTCCTCTCGCTCTGCTGGACGCGCTCTCTTGCGCACCAGCGAAAGGCAAAAGAATGCGCCGAGAAACAGAAAGAACGCGCCGCTCAAAGCCGTCAAAGACGAATCCATCAAAGTGAAATCCAACAAACCAGCGAACGCGCCGAAAGACGCTTTTAAAGCTTTAACCGGCGCAAAAGTCCTCCAAGTTTCCTCGACAGACGCAGAAGAAGTCAGCGTGCACTCGTTATTCGATCCTGAATTCGAAAAACACGTTTTAGTATTCATGCGTTCGTTCGGATGATTCTTCTGTTGGGAGCTCAGTCAAATCATCAAGAAGGAGCTCTGGCCAAAGATGGTAAAAGCGGAGACGAAGCGGATAAAGTTGATCGTAATCTCCATCGGAACGGAAGAAAGAGCGCGAGATTTTTGCAGAGAAAACGAATTCCCGATGGAGATTCTATACGCCGATCCGATAAACGTGACGTACGATAAACTTCGATTGAACTTTGGGGTGAAAGAAACGTTGTTCGATGCGTCGACGCCGTATTCCATCGCGGAGAGGATTCGAGAGGGGAAGATTAAGGAGTTGACGGACGTGCTCAAGCGGTGGAAACCGTGGATACCGCCGAAAAGGGAACAAGGGTTGCAACAAGGCGGGACGTTTGTGTTTGATACGAAGAGGATTAAAGGAGATTCGGAGGTGGAGTACGAATGCGTGTACGATTGGTACGATCCGAGTACCGGCGCGCACGCGCCCGCGGAGGAGATTTTGGAAGCGTGCGGGATTGAATAATAATCTTCTTCCAAGCAAAGAAGAGATTATCAGAACACAAACTCGGAGGCGATCATCGTTTATCGTTAATCGATACCTTCTTCAACACCGGTGACGTTCAACGACTCGTAAAAAGTTAACAAAAAACTCGATTCTAAGAATCGGCGAGATTGAACCGATAAAAAAAGAAGTACGGTATCGACGCGCGAGACGCGAGCGGCGGTTCCCTCCCACCACCCAAAGCGAGAACATGAAACAGTAATAATAGAAAGCACGCAATAGCACGAGCGGCATAAAAACAGCGGATATGAAACCTCTCAAATTCCGCCGAGACGGCGTTTCGAAGACCGAGCGTTCGACGAGCGAGCGAGAGAAAAGATAGATACCTCTCGATGTATATATAAATATAAACACATCGCCGTTCACAAAAACTACTCTCTCTCTCTCTAATAATAATAATAATAGTAATAATACGCGAGCCTACACTCTATTCTTCTCCGCGTTGCTCCTTCATCTTTCGCACGCGTTTCATGTACCTGTTTTGGAGTCGATTAATTGATTGGTGACGAGACGTGAGTTGAGAAAATCATTTCCGGACGACGGTCAGAGAGAGAGAGACAGAGAGACTGTTCACAAAACTCGATCGATCATAAAGAGAGCAGCGATGACAACATCTACTATAACGCACTCTTCGTACTGACACTTCTCGTACACGTGTCGTTCGTCTTTGCACTTCCACGGGAGGAAAAACGATTTCCGTCGGCATTCGTTCAACGGAATCAAAAGGTGCGCGCAAAAATCGCGGTAGGCTAAGTCGATGCCGGCTTTTTTCATCTCCTCTTTCGTCGCTTTCATGGTGGATTCGTTGTTGTCAGAGGAGCCCATGATGGATGTGTTTTTTCTAAGAGAAAGGAGAGGGATCTCGATAGTATCAAGACGACGATACCGGAGGAAAGTCTCTTTATTTATGGAGAGTTCGAAAACCCAAAATGAAAAAGACAAGAGGAAAAGCTTTCGTTGAGACGTGTACGCGACGACGACATTTTTTATACGTGGCTGGCGTGAAAGTAAAGAACACACCACGCGTTGGTTGGAATAAGATAACACGCGGTGATAGAGATAGAACGAAGCGTGTGTGTGTGTTGTGTACCTATTTTTAAATTAAACCTCTCGTAACTTTAGCGTACACGGCAAACCTCCGGCGGTGTGGATGGTGGCGCCCATCTCCATGCCGATATCGTTCGGATCTTTTTGAAGGTTGAACGTGAATTTTCTGAGAGTCATGACCAAGCTAATCGTGGCTTCTAGAGTTGCAAACTGGTCGCCGATGCATTTGCGAGCGCCGGCGCCGAATGGGATGAAGGCGTAATCGGACGCGATTTCGTTCGGGTAGAGACCGGTGAGCAAGTCTGGGTTATAGCCGGCCCAATCTTTCACGCCTGGGTTTTTGAACGGCTTCTTGAAGCGTTCTGGGTCGTATTCGTCGGGGTTTTCCCAACATTCTGGCGAGCGGTGTAAATTCCAGACGGAGATGAAGACGTCCATGCCTTTGATTAAAGTGATGTCGCGGTCGCCCGCGCCTCGCGGAAGAGGCACGTCTTCTAAACATCGGCGGATTAAAATAGGCGGTTCCGGGTACAATCTTAAAGCTTCGGCGACACAAAAGCGAGAGAGTTCCATCTTTTCAATCTCTTCGTACGTCGGCGGTCGGTTTAAATCGTCCGTACCCATGACGTCGTCGATTTCTTGGACGACTTTTTTCACCAGCTCGGGTTTTTGCGTGAGACAAAACAACGCCCAGGTTAACACCGCCGCGGTCGTCTCGTGACCGGCGATGAGCATGGTCATCAAATCGTCTCTCAATTGCGAATCCGTCACGTCAGCACCTCTCACGTCCACTAAAAACCGCAACAAACTCGGATCTTTTACTTTGGAGTAATCTCTTTTTTGCAACTCCTCCAAATCTTCGGTGTAGGACATTTGCTGGGCCTGTTTGATTAACCCGTTCAGAGTGTCGTTGATCACCGTCATGTTTTGCTTAAACTTTCTCTGTCTCGGAACTAACACGTCTGCCAACGGCAAATCCCAATACGGGACGTAAAAAGTACTCCTATGCGCGGCTTCTTGCAAGCAGTTATACACCGCCGAGATAATCGGCGATTCTTTCGTCACCGAACCAAAATCGTAATTGAACACGGCTAAACCGATGATATCTAAACTCACCGAGCAAAAGCGCTCCTCCATGTCCACGACGGCGCCGCTCTTCGCTTGCACTTCCAAGTTTTTCAGCAACTCTTTGTTGCAATGACCGAACAAACCAACCATGTGGTCCAACCACGCCTTGTGAAACCCGGGCACTAACGCTCGTCTGCGCTCTTTCCACACTTTATACGGCGCCGGGATTAACCCTTGCCCCATAATCGGCTCTAAAATTTCCGCCAACACGCCTTTATCGAACGAGAAAGGTTTCTCTTTGAGCACTTCTTTCACAACCACCGGGTCGGAGAGCACCATGAACACTTTCGGCCCGAACGCGAGTTTAAACACGCCGCCGTACTTTCTGTTTTATCATGGAAAGAGAGAGAATAAGAATATAAGAATAGGAATAACACGAACGAGAAGAAGGCTTTATTCTCGCGAATGCGCGTTTCGAATCATCGTCAAAAATGCCTGATCTAATCTTACCGAAAGTACGGATACAAGGCTAAAAATATCGGCCCGCCGACCAAATCGTCGATTTCCCCTTCCACGATTGGCGCGTTATCCGAGGACGGTTTATCCCCGTACGTTTGTAAAATCTGCGTGATCCACAGCGAGATTATGTCTCGGAGTTTTAAATCTTTCACTTCGTCCGGGAGAAGGATAGTGGTATCATCGTCGGTTTTGTCCTCGCTCACGACCGCCTTTACGGTCGTTATTAGGTTTCTGTTCTGCGCATTCCTTCGTCGGAGTAATAAAGCTTTGCGCCTCGTATTCGCGAACGATTTTACCGACGGTGGGGAAAAAGTCGTCGTTCTTAGCGTCGTCGTCGTCATCATTTCGGGTAGAACGTGTGATGAGATATTTGTATACGTAAGCGTAAGCGTTTATAAATGCATCAAAATGAGTCAGATTTTGTCACGATTTTTCCTCCTCTTTTCTGCACAAAAGGTCTCACATTTTTAGACGCGAGTTTTCGAGCGGATAGACTGCTTTGTTGTTTGATTCGTTTGATTCGGTACCCGCGATGAATGTACGACGACGTGTATGTGTTGTATACTTTTAGAATTACAAATGTTGAGCTACTAATGTTGAGTACGCATGTGTTTTTGCAAAGTGCCAAGTTGACGAAAAGCTTTATCGCACACGTGGCATTCGTACGGTTTCTCGTTCGTGTGAATACGCATGTGGACTTTCAAATCACCAGATTGACGAAAACGCTTCTCGCACACATCACATTCATACGGCCTCTCGTTCGTGTGAATGCGCATATGCTTTGTCAAATTACTAGATTGACTAAAACGCTTCTCGCAAACATCGCATTCGTACGGTTTCTCTTTCGTGTGCGTACGCATGTGTGTGGCCAAATGTGACGGAGATTGAAACACCTTCTCGCAAACCTCGCACTCGTGCCCTCTCTTTCTCTTCACTCCTTTAGTAATAGCAGTCTCTTCTTTTCGTATCTGATTTTGCTCCACGACATCGTCACGCGGCACGCACATGAGAATCCTCCGCAATTGCTCTACGTCGTCGTCTTCTCCCTCTTCTCCCTCTTCTTCTTCTTCTTCTTCTTCTTTTCGTATCTGACGATGATTCACCTCGAGATCATCCTCCTCGTCAGGAATCCTCGAACACAACACCAAAGGTTCTTCTTTCTCTTCTTTCTCTCCCTTCAAAACCGTCCTCGCGTTCACCGCTCTTTTCGGATGTGGATTCTTTCTTCGCCTCATATAATAATTACACTTCTTCTTCTCGTTGTTGTTGTTATTATTTTCACGAGAGGTACATTCAACCTCGCATGTGGTTTAACGAAGAAGAAGAAGAAGAAGAAGAAGAAGAAGAAAAAAAGGAGAAAAAATGTACATTTAGGGTTTACGTGAAAAATTCAAATTTAGGTGTGACAGCTTTCTTTCTAACGGACTCATTTCTTCACAGTAGTGCTCTTTTCCCTGTTGCTCTCTACACACACGCGCACACATCATGGCTTCCTTCCTCTTAAATTCTCTCCCCGCGACGACGAGAGGCGCCCCACGTTTTGCAACAAAAAGTGGTGGGAGTCGAAGAGGACGAGTTGTATCTCGATCATCATCATCATCATCACAAAATTCGTCGTCAAAATCGTCAACGTTTTTTACCGAACACATTAACGACGACTTTGACGGTTCGTCAACCACGATAACGAGTCGCGATGATGAACGACAACAACAACAACAACAAAGAAGGCAATTCCTCCCACCGAAAGAAGTTTTGCAATCCATTTACGTCCCGGAATCTCTGGCGGAAATAAGAGCGTACGTGAGATGGGAAGAGTTCGGGAAACCGGAAGAAACGACGGCGGAATGGCAAGCGAGCGAATATAAAAACGCAGTTTTGGATTTGAAACTCGATTTACTCTCCGGGATGACTCTGAACGATATTCGACGCAGATACGGCGTCGAACCGGTGGACGGAGACGACGACGAGTTACCCATGTTTACCATGGACGAAGAGCTGGAGAAACGGATGAAGTTGGCAGAGGCGATGACGAGAGTCGAGAAGGTTGGGAAGATGAGTCTCGTGGAGGAGGATTCCGCGAGTCCGGTCAGGTACGGGGACGCGATGGTGGACTCGTCGTCGTCGTCTGTGGTGGATGAGTTCATCAAGCCGTTACCTACTTCTCCTTTATCATCATCAGTTATTGACCACGTTGTTTCTGCGGAAGAGATGACGGAAGAGGAGCGCGAGATGATGGAGGAGGAAGCGACGGTGGTCGACCGAGCGGCTCTGTCCATCGAATACGAAGCAGAGGACGAAGAAGAAGAGGAGAGAGCGGTGTTGACGGAAGCCGAGGAGGACTTTTTACAAGAGTTGCAAGCGTCGACGACGTTTGATGCGGACGATTTTCTTCCGATGACGGAGGAGGAGAAGAAGAAGAAGAGCGAAGAAGAAGAGAAAAACTTGGGTGTTTTAGCAGAAGACGAAGAAGAAAAAGTAGAAGAAGAAAAGAAGCGCCAAAAAGCCATCGCGAGCGAGCTCGTGTTGAACTTGAAGGTGGAAGTGGACAAGTACAAGCAATCCGCGGAATCGCTCAAAACGCAAATGCTCGAAGCGACGGAGAAAGCGGAAAAGGCTTCTTCTGAGTTTGATTCCATGAAGGAGCAAAGAAACCGATTGGCGCGAGAATTATCCGAACTCGAACTCGAAACCGCCGCGAAAGACGACGAGATTAAAGAGCTGAACGAGTTTCTCGTGTCTTCAGAAAAAGACTTCGAGCAATCCAAAATGGAAGAACTTCAAAGTTTGCGCGAGTCTTTGGAGCAAATGAAGGAGGAGAAGAAAGCGGCGGAGGTTTTAGCGAGAGCGTATAAGCAAGATTTCGTCCAAGAAAGAGAACTGAACGCAAAGTTCCGCGAGGAGAAGAACCAGATGATGGAGGAAAAGACAAAGAGCGAACTAGAATTGCGAGCGGCTGCGAATGAATCCGAAATGAAGCTCTCCGCGGCGATGCGCGAGAACGCCGAGTTGAAGAAAATCTGGGATAGCGACCGCAAAGTTATTGAGATTTTGACCAAAAAATTGGACGAAATGTCCGAGAAGCCCGGGTTGGGCGCCGCCATCGTCAACACCTACTCCACCGTCAAAACGGTCATTCCAAAGTACTCCTCGGTCATTGCGAGCACGACCATGAACACGACCAAAGGTGTAGTTTCCAAAACGACGGATATTTCCGGTAAATTCTTCTCCGCCGTGAAGACAAAACTCGAGAAAATCAAAGAGGACGAGTTGGCGCTCATGGACGAAGAGGAAGACGACGACGAATTCGAAGACAGCGACGTTCGAACGGGCATTTTTTTGTGAATAGGTAGAGAGCTGCGCGCCACTACCAGTACTACTATTATCTCCCAAACGCGTATTCTTTTGAGAAGAAAATACGTTTATTTTATTACAAAGAAAAAGAACTTACGACGACGAGGTACCTCCCGGTACCTCTGTACGTAGAAGGTAAAACTTCTCCTTTTTTATTAAAATGTTACACTACTACTCGAGACTACATACTACTACTACTAAACTACGCACTACTACTACCTAAAACATAAGAAGCGCCTTTTCGCGATGAAATCAAATCTAAACTCGTATCGTCTGAAACGCCTCGACGACGGACCTCTCGTACTCCGTTTTCAGCGGATCGAATCCGCACGCTTTCAAACTCGCCTCCTTCTTCGCCTTCTTCCCTTCCTCCGTCGTCTCGTCGTACTCGGTGTATTCCGCGACAAACGAATGTCCACTCGCACCACCACCACCACCACCTTCCGGCTGATAGTCCATCATCATTCGCAACATCTCCTCGTCCTCCGCCTCTTTCGCATCACCAACGCCTCCTCCTCCACCCCCAAACACCACGTTAAATTTCTCCGGGCAGCTCACTCTGTCCTCCTCCATATTCCTCTCTTTCCTCTCTTTAATCTCTTTCGCATGTTCTCGTTTCTCTTTTTGTAAAATCTTCTCCGTTTCCGTCGCGCTCGCGATGCCTTCGATCGCGTTGAATACGATCTCTTCCACGTGTTCTAAATAGTCGTTGTACTTCGCCTCGTTCGGGAAATCGGATCGTCGTTTGTTAAAGACGGAGAGGACTTTTTGACGCAGTTTCACGTCCGAGGAGATGGTTTGCGGGATGAAGCATTTAATAACACCACCACTGTTCGTCGTCGTCATGTTCTTCTTCGCCGTTTTGTTTGATGATTGAGCCTCTCTCTCTCTCTCTTTAAAGCGCTCTTTTCTGTGGTGAAATTGGAAGCGAAAATCGCCATTTTTAGCGAAGATAAAAGCGCGTTAAAGAGAACACATAAATTAAACGAAGAAGACGAATAATGTCAACGACGAACCGCTTAAACGTGGTCCCAACGGTCACGGTCCTCGCCGTGGTCAAAAACCGCCTCATCGGCGCCCAACGCGGGTATAAACTGCTCAAGAAAAAAGCCGACGCCTTGTCTCTCCGCTATCGACAAATCCTAAAGAAGATCGTCCAAACGAAACTCTCCATGGGCGAGAACATGAAATCCGCGTCGTTCGCGTGGACGGAAGCGAAATACGTCGGTGGAGACGGGATTAAACACACGGTTTTAGATTCCGTGGACGGGAAAGCGGAGATTCGAGTGCGAGCGTACGCGGATAACGTCGCCGGGGTGAAGATTCCGAAGTTTAACGCCTGCGGGAGTGGGAGCTTGATAGGAGCGAGCGGAGGAGGATCGGGCGAAACAGGAACGACGACGGCGACGACGGAGAGTAAGAGCGAATTGACCGGGTTAGGAAGAGGCGGGAAACAGATTCAAAAGTGTAAAAAAGCGTACAAAGAGGCGTTGCAAACGCTCGTGGAACTCGCGAGTTTACAGACGGCGTTTTTAACGCTCGATCAGGCGATTAAAACGACCAACAGACGCGTAAACGCGTTGGAGAACGTAGTCACGCCGAGGTTGGAGAATACGGTGAGTTACATTAAAGGGGAGTTGGACGAGTTGGAGAGAGAGGAATTTTTTCGGTTGAAGAAAGTGCAAGCGAAGAAGAAGAAAGACGCGAAGGAGAGAGAGGAGAAGGAGGAATCGCTGAGTAAAGGAGAAGGGGTGGTCAAAGGCGAAGGCGGGAGCGGCGCCGGTCCGGTTGGGAATTTGATCGATTTCGCCAACGAAAAGGACGAGGATTTGTTGTTTTAGTTCGAAAGACGACGAAAAGGGGGAGATTTGTTTTTAAGTAGATATATAATAATAGCGCACGTATAACTTTGTAAAACACATTTAGAGATAAAAACAGACATCGTAAAAAACGTAAACGTGCGAATATCACGGCGCTGTATGCTAGTAAATACTATAATTTTATTCTATTCTAATCGTCGCTCAAATCTTCTAACCATTTCTTATAATCCGGTGGATTCGGTAATTCGGACTCGACCAACTCCTCCATTGGAAACCTTAATATAGCCGCCACTCCAGTCAATTGTTTCAACCTCTCCCCACTTTCGTGACCGGTTGAAAACACCCTCGCGCTGCCGAAACCGGAATTTTCCACGTCCTCGCGAACTTTCGTCCATAACTTTCTTTCGATTGGATCTTTCGTGCGAAATACATCGTCTGATAAGAGCAACATCTTAATCGCGCCTTCTTTGAACGCTTTCAGCACGTGCGACGGCCCATACAAAGCTTTATACTTCTCAATTTCCGCGTATAATTGTTCGAGCACGTCCGCGTCGAGCGTTTCCGCGGCGGCGCCAACCGCTTTGCGCGTGGACGGGTCTTTTAGCGCTTCCAAAAGCGCGCCCACGTGCGCGCTCGACGCTCGAACGTTCTTCACTAATACGCAATCGAACGATGACTTCAACCAACTCTCGAAGGTTTTGCCAGAATACAATTTTTGCGAGCGTTCGTTGAGCTTTTGCAAAATATTCTCCTTCCCAAAGCCAGGGCCTGCGATGACGAAACAGTTTGGGCAATTTTCCAGGAAATGTTTCTTCTTCTTCTTCTCGTCGGTTGTCGCTGCTGCCGCTGACAACGACGACGACGCGTGACCACTTCCGCTGCCTAATACTGCGTCGCAAATATCCTCGTAAAATTTACCCAACTGTTTTTCGTGCCCAACTACCGCCCCTACCCCTTTCTTCTTCGGTATCGATCTTTCAATCTTCGCGACTACCGTCGTCCGAGCGCCGCCGCACAACACTATGCGACACTCACCTACATCCGATATCAACATCGCTACAATCGTCGCTTGCACGTTCGGTTCTAAAGCTTTTCGAAACCGTCTCACGTCTTCCCCGTCCCACTCGCTCTTCTCGATCGTCACCGCTTTATGCGTCGTCAACTCCAACGTATGCATCGCGCCTTGCTTTACGTATTCGCTCACCGTTTGGTTCCGTCCCGAAACCCTCACGAGACTCAAATCTGGATCCCAATCGATGCTCGTCACTTTCACGCCTAAGTTTAGTTTAATAACTTTCGACGAGGTATCTCTCACGTTCGCCCCGGAAGATTCCATCTCGGACGCTTTCACTTTCCTCGTCGCCGTCGCGTGGACGATATCGTCCACCTTGAGCAAATTGTACACATCCCACATGTCGTCCTCGGTTTCCGGGGTACATTTCACCGAACCTTTGCCGTCTCGTTCAAACTTTTCGTGGATGAGTTTCATGAAATGAATGCGGTTGTTACTTCTTTCCCGAAACAACAAACAACACCCCTAAAACCACAAAGATCTTAAAGTAAAATGGTGTGTTGTTCTCACGCTCTATCACCTCTTTCGCGCGCACAATTACAACAATGACAACACCCCTTTCGCGTCAAAACTCTGCTCGTTCGCTCTCTCTCTCTCTGTGTGTCAAGAGTAAATGAAGAATGTTTTGTTCACTCTCGAGTGCATTTTTTGTATCTAAAAAGTGCCAAAAATAGCTTCACTTTAAAATACGCGAAGTTTAAGAAGACAAAGACAATGGTACGTGTGCTTTTGCCCCCTCCTGTTTTGGCATCATTGCTCGCGATGAGTACGACGATGTGGTTAGTATTATTATTTTGCGCATTTGTCGAGAAGTTGAGCGCAAATGCGCTCGAAGGGAGTGGGGTCAAAATCGGGGCCTTCCCGGTAGGCAGTCCGTGTTATGCAAACTACCAGTGCGTGAAAAACGAGGCGTTTTGCGAGAAGGATGAATCGGAGGAGGACGATGAAAGTGTGTACATGTATCGATCTGCGGAGTATAAATACCGAGTTGAAGCGGAATACGGTATGCACGGGTACGATGATGCGAGTTTTATGGATGATTTAGCGATGAATGTGGCGAGATTTGCGAGCGCCGTGGCGAAGGTGATGGATGTGGACGCGCGGACGGTGGAAGCGCTCGAGGTGAGAGGAGCGGGCGAAAGTCAGTCGAGGAGCGCGAAGAGCGCGATGAAAGTTGTATTTATAAAGTTTGGAGTTTTGACAAAGACGTTAGTTGAAGCGGCGGAAAAAGGAAACAGATTGACGACGATACCGGCGGAGGACGTTGTCGACGCTTTACGCAAAGGCGGGTTGGATAATGTTATGTACGCGTCGGCGTCTTCTGGAGATGGATTTATTCAAGTGTATGGTGTTGGAGAGAGCGATAATAGTGCTACTGGCACTGGTAGTGAAGAGGATGGTGAGTTCACGCCACCGCCTTCACCAATACTGTCACCGCCGCCGATGCCGTCATTTGTACCGCCGCCGTTCTCACCTCCTTCGCCACCGATGCCGGAAATTTCAGAATCTCCTCCGTTACAGCCTCCTCCATTTTCTCCAACATTTGTATATCCTTCTCCACCACCGCCACCGCTAATACCGCCACCAAATTCTCCTCCTTTGCCACCACCACCATTGCTATCACCACCACCAAGTCATCCTCTTCTCTCACCTCCACCGAGTCCATCTCCTCCAGCACCTCCTTCGCCATCGATACCATCGGCGCCGGCCTCACCAAGCTCACCATCGGCACCATTGTCACCTCTCTCGCCGAGCTCACCGTCAACGCCAAGCTCACCATTTGCACCAAGCTCGCCATCAACGCCAAGTTCTCCACCTGTGCCAAGCTCGCCATCAACGCCAAACTCGCCGTCAACGCCAAGCTCACCGTCAACGCCAAACTCGCCGTCAACGCCAAGCTCGCCGTCAACGCCAAGCTCACCGTCAACGCCAAGCTCACCGTCAACGCCAAGCTCACCATTAACGCCGTCATCACCACTACCACCAAACTCACCATCGACACCTTCTACGCCACCGGTGCCGCTCCCACCGGCTTCACCATCAACACCGTCATCACCACTACCACCAAACTCACCATCGACACCTTCTACGCCACCGGTGCCGCTCCCACCGGCTACACCATCAACACCACTATCACCACTTTCGCCAGCTTCACCGTCCGCTCCATCCAGTCCGAGCTCGCCAAGCTCTCCATCTGCACCACCAGCGCCACTGCGGCGAAGAGTCCTACTTTCTTCCCAGGTCAGTGAGAAGTATCAGTTTGAGATGGGCACTTGCAAAATGATACCGCCTATCAGAACTGCAATATCACCACCACCATCACCGCCACTGAAGAAAATTGCAAGCGCCAAGACTATAGGTATTTCTGCCGGTGCTTTTTTTATCGTTGTTGTACTTCTTCGCGCGTTGTTTATCTATCATCGACAGAGAAGCAAGCGATTCGAAAAAGATAACGGGCTTATTTCTGGCGGTCAACAACAACGAAAAAACAGAAAAAGAAGCGTGTGAGAAATTTTTTCCTTCACTTTCGACGACGCTTCGACGACGATGTTTTTTAGACGCAACCGCGACGAGACGATCAGAGATGATCCAATTCATACCAGCAACCTTGTACACTCTCGCGTGATTGACATGGCACCAAGTGCGACGGAAGAAGGTGAAGCAGAAATTATGAGCGACGCAAAGAAAAAGGAGAAAAAAGTTTGGTCAAAGCCACCGAAAATTGATACTTCCGCCATCACCGGTATTCGAGCAATTACGGCGATTCAAATCGCGTCTGGACACTGGTTACTATTTTATGGCTCCAAAAATCAAGTGCCAATCGATTTTCAAGGAGGTCTCGCAGTGAGTACCTTCTTCATGATTACTGGATTCGTTTTATACGTGGGATATCGGCATAAAGTCTGCGATACCGAGACGTTCTCTTATTGGACGTTTATCAAACGACGATACGCTCGTGCCTTGCCTCTGCACTGGATATGTTTAGTTTTGTATGCACCATTTGTGTTCTTAAATTACGCGCAAATAAGAGACGATTATAACTTTTGGCAAAATAAAAGCGGAGAAGTCAATCTTATTATGGGTATTGCTTTAACGCCTTTCTTGATGCACTCGTGGATTTTTTCGCTCTGTTACTGGAACTCCGTGTGCTGGAGTTTATCTTGTCAGCTCGGCTTTTACTTTTGCTTTCCGTGGATGTGCAGAAAACTTGCGAGTTTGGAGGAGAAGATCGAAGAACAGGCTGCTTCATCGATCAACAAGCGCTCTCTCGTTGACCGAATCAAACAGAGACTATTTTTCCGTGGCGGTGGCGGAGGTGGCGAGGAGACTGTTGAAAACATCCACAACAGCATTGACAAAACTTTGCTCCTCTCGGCTGAATTGGCTGGTTATAAAAAGTATATCCTTCGATTCTACCACCTTTCGTCTTTCTTACCGCTCACCCTGATGGGTATCATGAATTCCACGTACTTTCGTAACATTTGGAAGGATAAAGATTTCAATGGTCGCGCCTCTACTCTGGTCACCGCATTGGATACAGATCTGGACGGAGTTCGGGCATACTTTTGCGCACGAGCTTGGTTTCCTGTTCGCCTGCCTCTATTTTTCATGGGAATGCTCTTGGGTGCTGCAAGAATGCGTGTCGATGACGCCCTCAAAGTGGAACAACAGGAAGAAGAGGCGGGAGAAGCGAACCAAGCTGACTCGTCAACCTCATCGTATCGGGGAAAATGGGCCTTCCGCACGGACGTTCTCAGCCTCTTTCTCACCATCTGGATCATCACCAGTATGGTTTTCAGCGGTATTCACACCGACTCAAAAAATATCCGCATATTCAACGAGTTCATTCTCACCCTCCCGGTCGCCGCGTGGCTGTTTGGTCTCACCGCCTGCACCGAATCCTACTCCTACCGATTATTAAATTTGAAAATCCCGCAACGCATCGGTCAGTGGTCCTTCGCGATATACTTGCTCCAGTTTCCGTTCTATTCGTACTGGACCGCGATGGAAATACACTCCATGAACCTTTTCCCTCCGTGCGATCGACAAGCCGAACATATTCGCACGTGGTCGGACTGTTTTCGAAATTACGAGGGCGGAGATGACCCCAGATACCCCGATTTAATCGTCATCGCGTTCGTAATAATGCTCGTCGGTTTATCTGCGATTGTTCACGAGTACGTGGAGAAACCTACGACGAAGTGGGTGCAAAATTTAGTCGGTTGAAACTTACTCCGTACATCGTATTTTTGACACCACTTTGACAGCACTTGTACCACACTTCTCTCCAAGGATAAATAATGTCTCTCATCGCACATCCATCTCTCGCTTCGCCGCATCATCAATCGTCTCGCGCTGATATTGCTGCTCGCAGCGTCACGAACGATAGATTTCGTTCCTCTCTCCTCGCATCGGTGTCGTCAACCAATCATCGACAAAGACTCCCTTCTAAAAGTTCTTCTTCGTATTCTTCCGCTTGCAAATCCCCTAACGACCACCAAGCGCAGAACCAAAGCGGAGAAGGTGAACGACAACGACGTCATCGACGAGACGTGGTACTACTTCCAACATTTACTGCTTTAGTACTCGCAACATCATCATCAGAAAATGCCGCGCACGCGATGCTGGTGGACGAATCCAAATCGATCAGTGCTGCTTCAACGATTTTGGAATCTTTAGTGAGCGTTTTCAACGGCGAAACGGGACTTCTCGTCTCGTCCGGTTTCGTGTGGTCAATCGCCGCAAACGACAATAATTGGTACGTAGCCACGACGGCGACGGATTTGTCAAAGAATAGCAAGAGTTTACAAGTTGAGTTTGCGGATGGACGCGAGTATGCCGCGACGGTGGCGTTTAGCGACATCGATACGAATATCGCTTTCCTGAGAGTGAATAAAGTCGAGGGAAACAACGCCGGCGCTCCGCCGCCGAAAGCGGCTAAGATTGGCCGTTCGGGAAATTTGAAAGTCGGGCAGGATGCTTTGGCGGCATTTAAGGAGTCTTCCAGAAGAGGTGGTGGAGATATCGGGAATTCAGTAATTCGTTCTGGAATTGTATCCGGGTTGAATAGAACAGTGCCTTCCGCGACTGGTCGCCCGTTGCGGAATTGTATTCAAACGACGGCTTCTTTTCCAAACGAAGGTGGCGGCGGTGTGTTGGTCGATTCTGGTGGCGCCGTGATTGGTATATTGGCGCCAACGTATACGGGAAAGTCGGGAGTGAGTGCGGGAACGAATAACGGTATATTCTTCGCGGTTGGCGTTGATTCCTACGTATTAATTTCTCAAAAGCTTTCGGCAGCAAGATGATTATAGCAATTCATTTTATATTTTAGTAGTATTGCATGGCGTCGTTCGTTTTTGTTCTCTCTTATTTATTCAATGTAAGCGGAGTAAACGATTGTAGGTCACCGTATAGAGCACAGATGAACTTCCGAGTACAACGATACCCCGCGTCGCGTTTCTTATGATGATCCCTTTTACTTCTTCGGCCCCGAAATTAGGATTTTCTGAAAGAATACGGGCTGCTGCTCCAGCCGCGACGGCAGCTGCCATAGATGTGCCAGATTGATAGCCGTATAACGATTCGATATCATCGTCGTCATCGTTGTGAGATGATTTTGCTGTAATCGCGTCTACTTCATTCTTCTTTGTACACCTGTTTTGACCAGCGCACGCACCTACCAATCTCACCCCGGGGGCAAACACGTCCACGCATCTTCCTAAATTGTTCCACGCGTAATTCATATCTCTGCTATCCGTAGCTGCTACGGTCATGCATCTCGAGCTTCTCGCTGGCACCGAAGCACACGCATCCGCGTTTTGGTTGCCGCTCGCAGTCACCAACAAACTGTTCGTTTCTCGAGCGAACCTGTCCACAGCGTTTTCAAGCGCCCTGGAACGGACGCCAATGGGAGCTCCAAGGGCGAGTAAAACTACCGCACCTTTAAACATATCGCTATTTTCCGCTTGTTTCGAAAGGATTTGATCGCTGGTCCACTCGAGTCCAGCGACTACATCTGAAACGCTTCCCGCTCCATCCGAGTTTAACACGCGCACTGACACTATTTTTGCTCCAGGTGCAACGCCAGTAGTGCGACCTGCAATCAATGAGGCACAAAAAGTACCGTGACCATCCGGATCGAGATCCAGAAGATTGTCTTCATCTGGATCGAGCGCAGTCACGTGCGAATCGATTTTCCCGCGCAATTCTGCGTGTTTAGATTGCACTCCAGTATCGAGCACGTACACATAAACGCCTTCACCTCTTTGCGTACCATCCAGATCGCTAAACGACAAACGATTATCCAAGGGCAAGTAATTTTGATCGATTCGATCTAAATGCCACGGCGGCGACATCTTCGAAACGATCGCGTCCTCTTCGATATCCTCGATCTCGTCCAGATCCAACTTCATCCTCTCCAACTCCTGTTCCGTCGCGAAAACGGTAAACCCAGAACGGAAAGCCTTCTTGCAATTGAATTTTTTCCTCTCTTTGCACAGTTTAAAGCTCTCGTAGCGTGACTTTAGCGTGACGATGTACTTCTTTTTCTCATCAAAATTGCCTCCTCCGCGTATTTTTTGTAGCAACGACGAGTTCGTCGTCCGCCCTTTTTCTGTATCTTTGTCTTCCTGATGAAGACTACTACACGCGACCCCGCGAAAAGCCAAGAAAAGGACCACAATGAACACGAAAACATAGAATGAGAGATGACGACGACGTCGACGCGAAGGACTTCCTCGCACTTCTTCGCGCATGATGCTTTGAAAAGTGTGACGTCGTCGTCTCGTCTTCCGAGAGAATATTTTTTTGTTTTGTCCGAGGGGTTGGTTTTGGCTTTTATCAAGACCTTTTTGCGATGGATGATAAATAATACACATATTACAAAATGAACCGCTCGATGGCGACGGCGACGCCGTCGTCCGCGTTCGTTTCGTCCAGAACGACAGATGCCGCGTTCCTAGACGAGAAGCTCGCGTTACCCATGGCAACGCCAAAGCCTTCGATTCCGTCCGTATTCATCGAAGCGGCGAATTCAATCATTCCGGCGTCGTTATCGCCGTCGCCGACGACGACGAGACGATAGTTTCTATCGCTACTCTCGTTTGCTAAGACTAGACTATCGAGCAAAGCGGAGAGTGCTCGAGATTTGTCGACATTTTTTGGGACAACTTCGAGCATCGTGGCTACCGCTCGAGTGACCAAAGCGCCGTCGCCGGCGTCGATAAATAATTTGGAAAATTCAGATGAATAATCGTCGACGGCATCTTTATTTGGACCAATGAGGAGCATTTTCTTCACTTGGCCTCGACTTTGGGCGATGATGTCGTCCACGGTCGCCAATATTTCGCATTTAGGTTCGTGGTATCGTTCGTGAAGTTCGTCCAGAAACGGAGACGATCGCAACGCTAAGCACCGATCGTCGCTCGTGAACGCGGTCAACGCAAACTCTTCGTCGTATTTTTGCTCGAAAGCTTTTCGCACGCACTCTACGGGTAACGCGTCGTCTATGAGCGGAACGCCGTTTTCACCGTAGGATGCACCACCGTTGAGAAAAATCCCGGGCGACGACTCGGAAACTATGCGCGAATCTTTCAAAAGCGGGTTTGTCGCCAGCGCCGCTTTCGCCGCTGGACGCGCTTTACCGGTGGCTATAACAATCAACGTCGAGTCGTCTTTGGATGCTTCGAGAAGAGCCTTTGCAACTCGATCTGAAACGCGCGAACTTTCGTTCAATAACGTGCCGTCCAAATCCACCACGAGAACTTTTTTGCTCGCCTCTGACGAAGAAGAAGAGGCGGAAGAAGAGGATGAAACTCGGTCGATTAAACCGCCATCTTTGATATAATCCCACCCTAAGGCCACCATGATTTCTCGTTCGAGCTCTTGCATGTCCTTCTCTTCTTCCTCCCCTAGCTCGTGATCAAACCCGAGCAAATGCGCGAACCCGTGCGCAAGCAAAACTCTCAACTCGTCCTCCAAGGAATGTCCAACCTCTTCGGCTTGCGCTCGCGCAGTTTCCACGGAAATAATGATATCCCCGAGTACACAAATTGGACCGAACGCGGCAATTCCTTCCTCTTCTCCACCACTCGGGAAGCTCAAAACATCTGTAGGCGCATCTTTTGATCTCCACTCTTTATTCAGCGCTTGAATGTATGCGTCGTCGCACAACGCAACCGAGAGTTCCGCGTGTGAAAGTTGTTCCGGAAAATCGTCCCCTAAATTTTCTCTCAATCGGTCGTACACGTTAAAGTTACCACTACTATCACTTTCACCACCGCTCGCATCGACAAAGAGTTTCAAAATAGCCCTCGCATCTTTCTCGAATCTCTCCCTCATCTTTTCCAACTTCCCCTCGTCCATTCGCGCCTTCTCCGCCATCAATTTTACGTCGCCCGGGTTACCGTCCGCATCCGACACGAACGACACGTCCGCGATGCACTCGACGTCCCCAACGTAAAAGCTTTCGTCGTCCTCCTCCTCTTCCTCCTCGTACACTCCATCTCTCGTCAACGCGCGCGGCGGCGCGACATTTTTCGTTTCGCTTTGGTAATGGCGGTTCTTCGCGCCGATAAAAAAATGCCGAAACCTCCCCTTCATGGGGTGTTTCGAAGCCACCGACGAGGACGCGAATTTAGTTCTCATCGTACCATCAGAGCGGCGACGAAACGAACAGCCACACAGAGAGTTCTCCCCCAGAGACGACGACGATGACGATGATAACGATGACGATGATGCGATGGTAAAAGCATTCCTCTTCTTCTTAAACTCGAAAGTTTGCGTCGTTGAACGACAAAGACGACGACGGGGAAAGAGCGCCGCATGAATGCCGTTAAAAGGATTCACAATCCGCGCGCGAAGATTGCCAACGACGGGAGGATGAGGAGGAGAAGAGAGGAGCATTTTACTGCTACTGCTCAAAGTGTTAGTATTAGTAGTGTGTGTTATCGATCGATGATGATGAAGATGATGATGACGAAGACGACGTAAGAAATGCATCAATACAGTGAGGATTTTAACAACACAAAGCAGTGCTTTGATACGAGTTTAGTTTAGTATTCGATGATATATTATTATTATTATTGAAACAAAATCGGCGGCGTATCGCTGGGTATGATCCCCCCACCTGGAACGAAAATCCCTTCCATCCCTAATCTGATTTGAATGCCTAAGAATAAACAAAACGCGGCGACCGCGACGAACGGCAAGACGTCGTCGGCTTCGTACGTGAACTCCCTCGTCGGTATGCGCAGGTCTAAGTTGTCGTAGACGGATAAAAGCTCTTCGACGGAGCTTTTAGAGGGAACGATCTCGGAATCGTCCAAGTTTTTTACGTAGTTCGTATTCGTGGTGGTTGTGATGTTACTAAGCGCCGCGGCTGTGCTGGCTGGTAAAGCTTCTACGACGGCGTTGGCCAAATCGTCGATGAATACCTCGTCACAATCGAGCGCCGGGACGCGACCCCAGTATTCAATACCGCTCTCTTCCGCTAATTCTCTGTATTCCTGGTCGATTTCTTCTAGCGTTTCGATGTGTTCGGAAACAAACGATACCGGGACCGCGCACAACGCTTTGGTGCCTTTATTCCCCAACGCTCTGATCGTGTCGTCCGTGTACGGTTTCAACCACTCCACCGGGCCGACCCTCGATTGGTACGCCAAAACGTGCTTGTACCCTTCGCAGCCTATTTTTTTCAACTCGTTCGTGATAAGTTTCACGCACTCTTCCATTTCATCTTTGTACGGATCGCCGCCTTCGGAAACGTAGGAGGTTGGCACACCGTGCGCGGAGAAGAAAACGACCGGTTTGTCCGGCGCGTCTTTAAACGCCTCAGATTCCAACGTGTTTTTTATCAACTTTGCCATGCTCGAAACGTATCCCGGGCGACTGTACCACGACGGAATGACCGTGTGTTGTAAAACCCCGGTGCTTAAAATTGGATCTTCCCTGAAGATTTCCTCCAACAGCCTCAACGAACTCCCACTGGTACTAATAGAAAACTGCGGATACAACGGCAAAACCACCAAACGCGTGATGCGGTCTCTCTTAATATTCTCAATCGCCTCCTCCGTAAACGGTTTCCAATATCGCATGCCGACGTACGTTTTCACGTTCGTCAAACCTTTCGATATCAACGATTTCTTCAACGCTTCTGACTGTTCGTCTGTAATTCGTCTTAACGGCGACCCACCTCCGATGGACTCGTACGCCTCTTTGCTCTTCGGCGCTCTCGATTTGCTCACCAGCGTCGCGACGAACGTTTGCAAGAATTGTAAACCATCTGTTTTTCGAGTTGTTGTAAGAGGAGAAAAACGCGTCGTTTGTCAGTTAAATAATCACGAGTCATCAAGTTCCGATGATTACGCGCGCACAAACACATACACACGCACAAATAATTCGCGCGTAAACGAAACGAGAGAAGTACGCAACAACGAAGATCAAATCAAAAGAACACATCATCTTCAACACGAAGAAGAAGAACAACAACAACAAAAACCAAATTCTCTTTCTAAATAAAAGACGTACTCGGCAAGCGAATGATATCCGGATCGGCGAAGAGGTTGAACAAGAACGGTTCGACGTCGTCGAGCGTTTCCGGTCCCCCTAAGTTTAATAACAAGACGCCGACTCGTTCGTCTTTCGCTTTTCGTATTTGCGAGTTCCAATCGATGGAGACTGAGGTGGTGGCGTTTTCAAACGCGGTCGCCGCGGAGACTACTTTTTTATTAGAGGAGGAGGAAGAGGAGGAGGAGAACGTTCGCACGTCGCGCGAATGTGAGCGCGTCTTTTGTCGTCGTCGTCCTCGTCGTCCATCACCGTCGTCACCACTTTCGCATCTTCGCGCGACGTTGTACACGACGTCATTCGTGTCCAGAACCCCCGTCTTTTGTTGTCGCCTTTTCTGCTGCTTTTCCTGACTTTTACTTCGACGAAACGAAAGATGAGTGGTAGTAGTATTCCTTCTTCCTCTTCTTCTTCTCTCGTTCGAAGATGAAACAGGGAGAAACGATCGCGACGACGACGACGATGTCGAACAAGAGGTTGATGATGATGATGATGATGATGATGACGGCGTCGATGCCCTCATCGTCACTTTTTACGTGTTTTATCTCAATAAAATTTGACGAAAACACAGGTGTAAAAAAAATCACAGCCTTTTTTTTGCTTTTTTGCAATTTTTGCGGTTCAATTCCTTGTGAAAAAGCGTCATGAAAAGGGGGGCAGACGAGTATTCTTATTAAAGAACCGCTCAAAAACAGCATCAGAAGAAAGACACAAAACACAAAACACACGGTAAAAGTATAAAAGAACAACAAAAAACAT
>ERZ651776.482-NODE-482-length-56806-cov-7.097358_pt1 | contig 56806 bp, 43 predicted proteins | sample MGYA00514761_ERZ651776 | MGnify/ENA metagenome assembly ERZ651776
TTTTAAACAGCAGATAGGCTATATGGCAACTTTACGTTAAGGCATTAATTCGAGAAGGATTGAACATCGACGCGGTCGCCGCACCAAACTACGCCGACGGCTACGGCTTCTTCAGTTGCTGAGCGCGACCACGACCACCACGCCGCACCACCGCATCGCTGCCCTCTCATAACGTAGTAGACGCCGACGGTTATTACTGGCAGCCGCCGCGGCCCTTAGCTTTCATTCCTCCCAGTATTTGTATACACCTGGGGTATACTTTCATTAGCATTTTAAACAGCAGATAGGCTATTATTAGCAACTCTACGTTAAGCCATTAATTCAAGAAGAGTCTTCGATAGGTCAGATCAGTGTGGGATGACCGTCAATTTCTACACCGGAGGAAGAGCTCTCGCATCTTACTAACCCCCGACTTTAACTATTAAACCCCGTGCTCATATGGCTCGCATACGCTCGACCCGGCCTGCCTGGTGATCAGAAGAACTCCTCTTGCTGACCCCGTTTGAGTGACTCCATCTTGGTTGATTTTGGTTGATTTGGTTGGTAAGATGGGCGTTTCTGCCTGCGGGCGTCAAGTAAACACCATGAATGACGACGTGTGCCGACTTCATGGATACAAATATCGGAGGACTATGCCCCAAAGGTAGGTAAAAAACCCAAAAAATACATGTGGGAAAGGACAGATTGACTCCTGTCCTTTCCTACAATAAAATCCCGGAACCTAATTTTTCTAACCCCCGGACGACTGACCGTATGTGTGGTGCCTCTGCACCCCGGCTCGTCCGTTGTTGATGAGGCTAGTGACCGCTGACACGGCCTGACCTTGGCATGTACTTAGTTTGGCTGAGAGTAATCGGTGGTTCTTATGTTTCTTCCTGATTGGGGGCATGGCCGTGCGAGTAAACTCGTTGGCCTAGTCCCTTCCTCCCATCCACCGCACTTCCCTTTAGGCACTCTTGGGTGCCAAGGGGCACGACTGGTTGTTAGTGTCGTGCGCCTTGCCGGCATTTACGGCCCGGCCAACCGGCTTGGTTGTTCGAGTCGTGCGCCTGCTTCTCAGACCCGGCCGTTGCTCGTGCTCCTGTTCGCGCCTCGGTTCCCCGTCCTGACTATGTCTCTAGGGGCCGTGGGCGTGTGTGGGGGCGCTCGCTGGTTACGGTCGTGGTGGGCCTGGTTGTTCTTGCTTGTTGTGCGCCGTCTTCGTCTCGACTTGATTTGGTCTGGTTGTGGTCGTGGTCGGGGCCTGAAAAACTATGGGAAATAAAAAAAGGCCTCCATTTCTGGAGGCCTTTGGAATGTACTGATATAAACTTAGAGCTGTTTAACATTTACAGCGTTTAATCCTTTTCTTCCTTCTGTCAATTCAAACTCGACACTGTCGCCTTCTTCGATTTGGTCAACCAAACCTGTTACGTGTACGAAGTACTCTGTGTTTGACTCGTCGTCTTTAATAAAGCCAAATCCCTTGTCATTATTAAAGAACTTTACTGTTCCTTGATTCATAATATAATTTAAAGTGCAAATGTCGACTAATTAATTGAGCGCCCGACATAATTTTCTAAGTTATTTGTTTTTAGGCAGTTTGCTTTTAATCTTTAGGTTAATGTACTAAGAGTAATTCGTACGTCTTTCCTTCAGCATTTACAACCTCAATCAGATAGCTTCCAGCATTTAAGAAAGGCAATTGGACTTTTCCCTCTAGGTCGAACCTATGGAACAGACTACGACCGGTCATGGAAAATAATTGAATGTCTGAACGCTGCGGTAATTCAACCCAAGCAATACCATTGCTAGGATTAGGATACATTTTGATGGGTGCAAATTCCGTTTCCTCAAGGGACATTTGCGCGGGATTATACACATTAAGAGAAACGTTGAGATTTTTATAACTTACGTTACCCGTGCTATCAATGGTGATGGTATCGCAATACGTGCTTGTACAGGTCATGGTACCGAAAGCCGTGCTGTCCACTGCGTTTAACGTGAGACAAATCGCATAACTTCCTGCTGCAGTGTACAGGTGTGATGGGTACGCGCCAACTGCAGAGGTCCCGTCACCGAAGTCCCAGAGGTACGAAACCGTGGCGTTTTGCATGGTACTGTCTACGTACGATGTGTTGAAGAGCACAATCTGCCCCATACCGGTTAATGTTGAATCAAAAGAATATTGTGCCACACATCCGGTGGTGTTTGATCCACCACCAGATCCACCCCCTCCGGAACCGGAGGTGCCGCAGAGCACAAACCCTGTGTATATGGAGAAATATTGCGGTGTATTTACACCGTAGATTAAGGATGAACTCTGCCAATTACCACTGCAACTGTCCAGTGTCTGAACGAGCAGTAGACCGCCTGTTCCGTAGAGAAAAAGGGTGTCGTTGTAGTTTCCGTTCGCATCCGTGAGCAAGGTCATTGTCATACCTCCTGTTGGAGTATTCGAAGAATCACTAACCATCACCGGGTAGTTAGGCACTCCCATTCCGGTAACCGAGTCGATGACGAATCCTGATACAATTACCGTATGTGTGATTTGGCTCCAAGCACTAAAGGACAGCGCTAATGAGAGGATGAGCATTCTTAGTTTCATATTCTAGGGGATCAATTGATTTCCTCAAAGATACTCGTCTGCTCATTTTTTCTTCATTGCATTGAGTAAATACGGACATAAATGAGCTAGCGAAACTTTCACAACTTATATTTGCACCGCAATAGGGCCATTAGCTCAGTTGGTTTAGAGCGCTGCCTTGACAGGGCAGAGGTCACTGGTTCGAATCCAGTATGGCTCACGAACAAGAAGCCGCGCACTGGAAGGTGTGCGGCTTCTTTCATGGCTCCAAGCGGAAGCTTGCTTCCATCATGTACCCATACAATAGCAGCTGAACAGGTTCTTTTGCCGACTGGCAAAAAATCCAGTAGGCCTCCCCAGAAAAATTATTCTTTTCTCAACGGATTCGTCATCATAAGATGTTATGTCCGGTTTATATCCACCTGTTTACCTTTTCATTATATTGGAGAGGACTTAAAAACAACCTCTCATGCAATTTTCACTGCGGTTCTTGATGTGTGCTATTTTTTTTGTGTGTTCACTCTTTTCATTTGCTTCACCCGGAAATATGCAGGGGGTTATGGATACCTGTGTTAAAGACCCTAATTGTTCCTTTAATTATGACTTTGAGGAACATGAAGTTTCAAATGTACCAGGATTAAAGTCATATGTTTTTAGATGCTTTCCGCTTTATGCAGAAGGCATTCTTACTATGAATAATGGAGACTCCATCTACGTTTCTCAGGGCGCTTGTGAACACTTTTATTGGGAAGCATCACTTTACACTAAACGAGGAGTCAGTAATTACAATTCAGAAATACTTGCGTTCGCTAAATTATTTAGTAGACACATGAGCACGTACAATATTGAACGTACGTTTACTCAACGCGGATTGATACAGCCCATGTCTGATCCCGCCAGTATTGATATCCCAGTTCAAGATATCCATGATTACCTCAATGAATTTGTGATTACTATTACTTTATCCAGTGAGAATGTGACACAATTTAAAGTGTCCTATTATGGAGGATAAGAGCTGCTTATCCTAAACTAAACCCTCTCTATGCTCATGGCGCAAATCATTCATGCCATTTCAGGTCCTAGAAACATTAGCACGGCTGTGATGTATAGTTTCGCACAACGTCCAGGATGTGCGGTATTTGATGAGCCTATGTATGGGAAGTACCTTCAAAAAAAGGGGTTAAACCATCCTGGACGATTAGAAATTTTAGATAAGTGGCCCAAAGATGCGGTGAGCGTAGGCAATGTAGTTCGAAAATTATCTCAAAAAAGCGGCGAGGTATATCTCAAGAACATGGCCCACCACATGGTAGACGAGCCTTGGGAATGGGCCGAGCAGCACGCTTTCATTTTTTGGATTCGACATCCTCGTAAAGTCGTCCAAAGTTTTGCGAAGGTTATTCCTAATGTAACAGCCGAGGACATAGGTTTAGATCAAGAATGGCAGCAATGGCAGCAGGTGTCGCGGTTACCGGGCGCGAAAATCATTGTTGATTCAGACGAAATGCTTGCGGATCCAGTACGCACCTTGCCTAGAATTTGCGAAGCGCTTGAATTGGTCTGGCGACCGGAAATGTTGCGTTGGCCGGCAGGTGCTAAATCGTACGACGGACCCTGGGCGAAGCATTGGTACGGCAACGTACATAAAAGCACAGGCTTCGGTCAGCCAAAGATGCTGCCAGAACCTTTGAATTCAGCACATGAAAATGTCGTTGAAGCAGCATTACCAGCCTACCTTTCCTTATTTTCAAATCGATTTAAATTTTAGACATGCTACAGCAATTTGACCCTAGAAATAAAAACCTAAAGGTATGGGTAGGCCACAGGTTAGTGGAACGTGCAGATGCTAAGGTTTCCGTTTTTGACAGCTCCGTTCAAGGTGGAGATGCCGTTTGGGAAGGAATGCGCGTCTACGAAAACGGGGTTTTCTGTTTGGAGCGGCATTTGGACCGATTAGAGGATTCTGCGCGGGCCATGGCGTTTGAATCCATCCCAACGCGGGCCAGTATAAAATCGGCCATCAAGGCGACGCTAGAAGCTAATGGAATGACGAAAGACACGCACATTCGATTGACACTGACTAGAGGGGAGAAAATCACCTCTGGGATGGATCCCAGATTGAATCAAAGCGGTCCTACTTTGATTGTTTTGGCAGAATGGAAACCTCCAGTGTACGATAATGAAAAAGGCATAAGAATCATGACGAGTGCCATTCGTCGCAACAGCCCCATGCATGTTGATTCCAAGATTCACCACAACAACCTGATAAATAATATCCTCGCTAAAATTCAAGCCAACCACGCCGGCGTGGATTCTGCATTAATGCTGGACAACCTTGGATTTATTTCTGAGATGAACGGCACTAATATTTTTATGGTGAAAAACGGGACGTTGCTCACACCAACTGCCGATGCTTGTCTTCATGGAATAACACGCGGATTAGTGATAGAATTGGCTCAAGCTAATGGTATGGCGGTGGAGGAGCGGAATATCTCATTAACGGAACTTTATGCAGCGGATGAAGCCTTTGGAACCGGATCTATGGGTGAGCTGACACCTATTGTGGAGGTCGATGGACGGGTTTTGGTGAATCGATCACAATCGAATCTTACAGCCCAATTAATCCGCTGGTTCGAGGGCGTGCATGAAAAGTTGAGTACGTCGTTGGAGTCTCTTTAATCTCTCGTTACTTTAGCATGAATTGATAAACCTACCTAATGAACATGAGTAAACTTTTTTTAGTAGCTGGATTTTTAATGACCTCAATTTTGTTTGGCCAAACGAATCCCATCATTAGCGGATGCATTACAAATGCCCCGGATACGCTGTCAAATGTTAAAGTAGCCTATTTAAAGGGTAAAGGCCTCGCAGTAAAGCAGGAGATTTCCGTCAAGAATGGATGTTTTGAAGCAGCTTGGGAGCAAGCGGAACGTGGAATATTTATCCTTTATATAGATGGTGAACATACCTTTGATTTGGTAATTTCGAGCGGTAATTTAACCATTGAAGCAGATTATAACGACCTATCAAAGGTGTCTTTGATAGGTCCAGGCATTGAGGAGTTTAATGGTTTTAAGTCGCTATTAAGCACTAAGCCAGAGCAAACATCAATAGAGCGTTATCTTTTGGGAATCAAGGATGCCGCCTTGAAGGATTTTCTATTGCCACAAATCTATCCTATTAATCCAGATACTAATGTCTATTGGCTCCGTTCGCATTTTTGGGATTATACAAATTTGTATTCCAAGAGTACGCTGATCAACCCTTTCTTCGAGAAGAACAAGAAGGTATACTTCGAACAAGTATTGGGGCATAATCCGGATTCCGTAATAAAGCATCTCAATAAGCTATTAAATAGCCCTATGGATGAGCAGATCAGAAAAGTGTTCATCAGTAGCGCCACGTATCACTACGAGACCTCCAATTATATGGGAGAGGATAAGATTTTTGTCTGGTTGGCTCAGACTTTTTATAACACTGGATATGCGGACTGGGTGAGCAAAGAAAATCTTGCGAAGATCAAAGAAAAGTCAGACGGGCTGTCAACAGAATTAGTGGGTAATAAGGCGCGAGACTTTGCATTTGACACAGAGAATAAAGGGCGTTTGAAACTTTCGGAAGTACAGAGCCCAATTACTATTCTTTATTTCTGGGACAGTACATGTGGACATTGTAAAAAAGAAACCCCGAGACTTAAAGAATTCTACGATGAATACAAGGATAAGGGAGTTGAAATAGTGGCATTGACATTAGAGAACGAATTCACGAATTGGAAAAAATATATTGCAGAAAATGATTTGGATTGGATCAACGGGTTCGAATCGGACTTTGATCGACCCAATTTTCTATGGTACTACTACATACCGACCACACCCAAAAAGTTAGTGCTGGGAGCAGACAAGACCATTATTGCGAAAAACCTGGACGTAGAGACTACTTTACGAACGTTTATCGACGACTACCTCGCTGGCAAGGTGAAATAAGGATAATAAAAAAGCCCGCGGCTCATCGAGCCGCGGGCTTTTCTATTTTTCGGTTATTGGCCTATTCTTTTCCGCTATCCGCGCATCCTGATTTCTTTTAAGAGCAACATGCTTTTTTCGCAGAAACCATTGCTGCTACTGACTTTTCTGATGTACAATGGCCATATTCTTCACCTTCACCTTTCGCTGCACTGTAGCAGGCTTTCATCTCTGATTTGGCTCCGGCTTTAACGTGATCGCAGGTTTCAGTACATGCGTGTTTTTCAGTGTTTTGTGGTTTTTATTGTGCAAAAGCAACTACTGAAATGACCGCCAACACTGCGGTCAAGAGTGTTTTTTTTATCTTTTTTAGATTTTAGTGGTGAGAACTTAATGAATTCCCGTGTTTTACACCTTGTTTGCTCACATAAGTTCTTATTTTTGCTTAGAAATCAAAAGAGATAAAATGAAAAAGGTATTTGTATTGGCTTTGGCAGCCGCTTTGTCTTTGACAAGCTGTGTGAGCAAGCAAAAATACGTGGAGCTAGAGACGTTGCAGAACACTACTGCGGACAAATTAAGCAACACAAAAATGGAATTGGCAGCAGCTACTGCAGCTAAGGAAGCTCAGGCTAAAGAATTGGCAACACTGCGTGCACAGTCTGCAAGTTTGATGAAGCAAGTAGGAGATCTTACTGCGATGAGTGCTACAAACGCTCAGAACATGGAGAAGACCCTTGAAAGTATCAACGAGAAGGAAACGTCTATCACACGTCTTCAAGATGCGATGAATCGTAAAGACAGTGTGACGTTTGCCTTGGTTACTTCATTGAAAGGTGTATTAGGCGACATGAACGATGATGATGTTCAAATCAGTGTTGAGAAAGGCGTCGTATACGTTAACTTAAGTGATAAGTTGATGTTCCGTCCAGGTTCAGATTACGTAAGTAAAGATGCGAAAAACGTCCTGGGCAAGGTTGCTAAAATCATGAACGCTAAGCCAGGCTTAGAAATCTTAGTAGAAGGTCACACAGATACGGATCCAATTGCTACAGATTGTGTGAAAGATAACTGGGAGCTTTCAGTTCGCCGTGCAACAAACATTGTTCGCGTACTACAATCAGAACACGGTATTGCTGCAGAGCGTATGACTGCTGCGGGTCGTGGTGAGTATATTCCGGTTGCTTCGAACGATACACGTGAGGGTCGCGCTGCGAACCGTCGTACTCGTATCGTAGTTCTTCCTAAGTTGGATGAATTCAATAAGATGATTGAAGAAGGTTTGAAATAAACCAGATTTATAGTTTTATAAAAGCCCGTTGTGAAAGCAACGGGCTTTTTTTAGTTTTACGTTAATTGTAAAACGTAAACGTTATGAATTATTTTATGATGGGAGGACCGTTATTTATGTCCATCCTTACAATTCTTTTGATCGGTGTCGTTTACGCTGCCCTTCAACGAAAGCCTATACTCAAGGAGTTTGGCCTGGCTGCAATAGCATTTGGATTTCTAGGTCAACTCATCGGCCTTTTAGGAGCATTTGAAGCAATAGAGGCCGCAGGCGGTGTGAGTCAATCGATATTAGCCGGTGGACTAAAGGTCAGTAGTATAACTTCGATCTACGGGTTACTGATTTATTGTATTTCGTTGATTATTCGAATCTTGTCTGGGTGGAAAAACTAGACGGTATAAAAAAGGCGGCCTTTGCGGGCCGCCTTTTTTTGTAAGAATATTGCCGTTTTTAAGGACACTCTACGCGCAATACTTTGAGGTAAGCGCCGGCACCTGATGTGATAGAATCTACGATTCCAGCATCCAAGCAAGTGTCTTCAACGGTCAGTGCAGAGCTGTTTAGTTGGTATTCGAAGCCGTCCCAGGTGTAATCGTCTTCATAAAGATCACAATCGCAGAAAGCATTGCCACATGATGCGAGCATAAGGCCGAAACTGGCCAGGAGTAGTAGTTTTTTCATTGTGGTTTTGTGTTTTGTTACTTCAAATTAGCAAAAAAACCACGTTTACCCCAACTCTAGGTTATTATTGTAATAAACTATTGGGCGCATAAGGCAGATTACTGCGCTCTGCAACACGGTCTACTACATCCGTTATGTACACCTTGTCGAACGATTTTCCGGCCTTAACACCGAAGCCCATCATAAGAAAAGGAACATGTGTGTCGTAGGTATAACCTGTACCATGGGTAGAGCCATAGGGACCATAGAATATAGCGTTCGGTTGCAGTTGGAAAATGAGGTCACCTCCAAAACGACTTTGGTAGCCCTCATGAAGTTTTAAGGAAAGTTCCTCAGCCCCAGGTCGGCGAATTTCGTCTGCGGTATATACGTGAATAAATGGATCCATCTGCTCGGTGATTTTCGCGATCTCTGCTGTGAAGGGTTTTGCCCATTCATTTAAATAAATATGGTGGTTGATGATTTTCGATACCGCATTTTCTGAATTGACCTGTACGTCCAATTCATTTACGATGCGATCATTGAGCTGCGCAACCACATCTGCGTTCGCGTAATTACGGACAGTATAGCCGCCATCTGCAAGGTGATTTGGGTTTTCACTACCACCGTGGTCGGCTGTGAGATAGATGATATAATTCCCTTCACCCACTTTTTTATTTAGGGTACGAATAAATTGACCCAACTGTGCATCGAGTTTTAAATACATATCGTGTACTTCTCGCGATCGAACCCCCCATGTATGGCCGGCGTAATCGGGAGAAGAGAAACTCACACCTAAAAAGTCGGTGAATTCATCTTGACCTAATTCTTCCTCGTCAAGAATAAGTTCCGCCATGTCTAAAACCAATGCATTACCAACAGGCGTGTTTTTTAACATGCTCAGACCTTTTAATTGGATCATAGCCTCAAGATTGTAAGGGAAACTCGAACTTCCCTCATTGTATTTAGGTTCGAAAGGATTTTCATCTTCCAGGCTATTTGTGTATTTGCGGGAAGCCATTTCCAATTTCCACCCCTTTTTCATCAAGAGCATCGCCTTTTCCTTGCTGTTGTACTTTTCCATATAACCGGGTAGCACATCGCTGTAATAACTACTTGAGACGAAATGCATGCCACCATCGAGCCAATATGCCCCATCAGCAAAGTGACCGGCAGGAAATATGGCTCCGCGGTCTTTAACGCTTACGCCGAAGCTTTTTCCTTGTTTATTGGTATGTAGCTTGATTCCATCACTAAAGGTTAAGGCACGGAGATTTTTTGGAGACCGTCTACTGCTTTTTTCTACAGTCCCAACGGGAGTAACCGTAGTATCTTCCGCGCAATACATTTCGTAATTATTCCTGCCGTCGAGCCAATCATTTGCAACAATGCCGTGATACTTCGGTGTAGTTCCAGTCGAAATACTGGCATGTCCTGGACCGGTGTAGGTAGGAACATAATTATAGTGCGTGTTTGCATAGTTGAAGCCGCTATCAAGCAACATCCGAAACCCGCCATCTCGGGCAAATTGATCATTGAAACGAATAAGGTACTCCGCGCGCATTTGATCTACGACTACCTGCACAACTAATTTAGGTTGTGCCCAAAGACCACCATATACACTGCTAATTAGGATGATCCCAATTGCTCCTCTAAAGCTTCTTTTTTGATATTGCATGCTTCCCATTCTTCCATTTTAGCTGAAAGTGCAGCCTTCTTTTGTTCGTATTTAGGATAAAAGTCTTGATCTGCCATTAATTCTTTACAGGCGATGGGATCGGCTAGTTGTACGTCCCAATCCCTTATGGCTTCTTCTAACTCTTCAACAGCTTGTTCTATAGCTTCTAAGTTACGCGTTTCACTGCGCAATTCCTTTTCAAATTTCTTCCGATCATTATACGAAAGTCCATTATCGTCTGGTGCGTTTTTTTTCGTTTTCTGTTTCTTGGCTTTAGCCGATTTTGCCTCGACTTCGCGCATCGTTTCCATTTTGCGGTATTCCAGATAATACTCGATTCCACCGAGCAGTGTTTTTACTTTGTGGTCCCGGAATTCTATCGTTTTAGTTACCAGACCTTCTAAAAACTCACGATCGTGACTGACTACCAGTAGTGTCCCTTCAAAGCTTAGTAAACTGTTTTTTAAAACATCTTTACTGTTCATGTCTAAGTGGTTGGTAGGCTCATCCATTACTAAAAAGTTAATAGGCTTGAGCAGCAGCTTACAAAGCGCTAATCTACCGCGTTCACCACCACTGAGCACCTTTACTTTTTTCTCAACATCCTCTCCACGAAACATAAACGACCCCAGCATGCTGCGGGCATGCTTACGCATTTCTTCAGGTGAGGCATCCTCAATAGTTTGCAGGGCAGTTTTGTTACCATCAAGTTCGTCTGCTTGATCTTGAGCAAAATAACCGACCAACACATTGTGACCCAATTCCAAAGTACCCTCAGAAGATATCTCTTTCAATAAAGCCTTCACCAATGTACTCTTACCTTGACCGTTCTGCCCGACAAAGGCGACGCGATCGCCGCGTTCGATTTCTAAATCGACCCCTTTTAATACCAATTTGTCGTCATAGCTTTTACCAACACCTTCCGCCTTAGCCACGACCTTACCGCTTCGCGGGGCAGGTAGAAATCTGAAATGCATGGCAGAAGAATCTTCTTGATCCACCTCAATGCGCTCCATACGGTCCAATTTTTTAATCAAACTCTGCGCAAAAGAGGCTTTACTCGCCTTCGCTCTGAATCGTTCAATCAATTCTTCGGTTTGTTTAATCTCTCGCTCTTGGTTCTTAGCGGTTGCTAATTGCTTCTCGCGTAAATCCGCGCGCAATGTCAAATAGCGCGTGTACGGTGCATTAAAATCATAGATTTTCCCCATCATCACTTCAATCGTACGGTTCGTCACATGATCCAGAAACGTTCTATCATGACTCACTACAAGTAGTGTCTGATTGCTCTCACTCAAATGCTGCTCAAGCCACATAATACTTTCAATATCCAGGTGGTTTGTGGGCTCATCGAGCAACAATAAATCAGGCTTTTGGAGCAGTAAACGGGCCAATTCTGCGCGCATACGCCAGCCACCAGAAAAAGTATGGAGCGGATCTTCAAAAACCTCTGGTTCAAAGCCTAGCCCTTTCAAAACCAACTCAATATCGGCATCTAAGCTATCGCCACCTAGTAAGCCAAAGCGCTCACTTAGTTCACTTAATTCGTCGATTAGGGCGCTGTATGAATCGCTTTCATAATCGGTACGAACCTCAAAGGCCGTGTTGATCTCCTCAATGCGAATATTGATTCGAGTAATTTCGTCAAATGCACTGCGGGCGATGTCCATGATGCTTTTGTCCATGTCCATCTTTAAATCTTGCCGTAAGAACCCAATCCGAGTTTCTTTGGCTTTGCTCATCGCCCCACCATCGAGCGAATAATCGCCAGCAATGAGTTTGAGTAAGGTGGATTTTCCGGCGCCATTACGTCCCACTAGACCGATACGGTCCCCTGGATTAATTTGAAAACTTACTTCATCGAAAATGGCGCGGCCACCGAAGAATAGAGATGCTTTGTTAACTGCTAAAATCATTGTGACAAAAGTATCAAATGACTACGCGACAACACCTAATTTTACCTTGCATTTCAGAATAAATCCAAATGTTAAAAGGAACCAAACTCTACGCCATCACACAATCCAAGTGTCCGCACTGTATGGAAGGGAATATTTATCCAAATAAGAACCCCTATAACCTTAAACGCTTTGCAGAAATCAATAAACGATGTAGTGCTTGTAATCAAAATTTTGAGCCTGAGCCTAACTTCTATTATGGAGCTATGTACGTCAGTTACGGGTACACTGTAGCCTTATTCGCCGCGGTGTACATTATTTTCGGTATTTGGATGGATTGGAGTATGTGGCCCACCATTACGGCGTTGGGTGTTCTCCTCGTACTCCTTGGTCCGTTGCTCTTTCGAATTGCCCGTACTACCTGGCTCTCACTGTTTGTTCACTATGATCAAGCGGCCATTAAAAATTGGGAAAAGACTCATGAAGAAGGTAAATAGCGCTAGATGGAGCTACCGCTAAGTCAAGCGGTCCCGATTGGGATTGGTCATTACTTTACCATTCGCTGTGGTTGACATTCTTCGAGCAAAGGTGTACCGTACATGAAATGTTCTGCAAGATTCTCGGCTAAATAGGGCGTCATTAATATGGCTCGACTACCCATTCCATTAAAAATCCAAACGTTTTTCTCTTTTGGATGTGGCCCGATCAGCGGTTTACGATCTTTAACAGCGGGACGCACACCGGCCTTGTGCGTAAGAGTTTCAAAGGATCCATCCCAAACCTTCCGAACATGTTCCTCAAGTTCAGCTCGTTTTATTGAGCTGGGACCATCACGGAATCCTTCCCACGCATAGGTGGCACCGACAAGCGCTTCATGGTTTCCTTCGCCGATCATAAAGTGACCTTGATGAATGCACTCCTTACCTAAATCTTTTTCCAATTTAACGGTGATGACTTCCCCTTTAACGGGCGCAAAGCCAGTAACCTCCAATTTACTTTCACGTAAAGCGGTCTGCGCGCCTTCGCAGGAGATAACAGCGTGTGCACCGAGCGAACCGTACTTAACGCCATCCCCATGCGATTCTAGTTGGCTCCAGTTAAACTTCTCTTCAGTGAAGTTGCCACTGGCTTTTAAGGTTGCTCTAACGGCTGCCAGCATGGCCTTGACCTTAATCCGCCCGGTCTGTTTCATTATTCCCGAGCCATGCGCGGCAATAATGTGTTCTGGAAGGCTCGAAATACTTTCGTTTAGGTAAGGGGAGAAGGAGGGATGATCTGAATGCGCTATCCATTGATTTTGCTCACCAGCACTATGGAAGACTCTTCGAATAGGCAGGGGGTGGTAAAATTTCTTCCCCGTCCAATTTTCCATTGCTGGATACACTCTTTGAAGCGTTTCCATCATTTCATCGGCCTTCCAAACTTTCTTCATGCGTTTTAAAACGACAGGGTTCCAGAGGCCTGATGCGACTACTGAACTTTGATTCTCCTTAGGTAAGTCAAACACATGCACGCTCGCGCCATACTTCATTAAAGTATAGCTCAATACGGAGCCGGATATACCTCCGCCAACAACGATATAATCTACGTATTTCATAAAATAAAAACTCCCGCTACAAAGGTAGCAGGAGTTTCTGTGTTTTGCTTGTAATTAGATTCGATTAGAAGGTCCACATGTCGTGCTCCTTATTTCTCAAATCCTCTTTAATAGCCGCAGCCTCAAGTAGCTGACTCATTGCACTATTGCGTTTGTAATCTGCAATGGTCCGGTCGTAAACGTTATCCATTTTTGTGATTACAGCATTGAATTTACGAAAATGCATAATTTGATCAAAGGTCAGACGCTGGTTGTTATTCTTTTCGTTGTAAGCCACAGATGTTGCCATAGCGTAGCGTGCGTCGGGGAACCAAATCCAAAATGGATTGTATGTCAAAGAAGGATTTCTAGGATCTCTTACTTCTGGGGAAATTCCTATAATTCTATTCTTTAGCTCACCTCGTTGTTTATCGAAATACCAATCGCTTTTAAGATGGTAAGCAATAACACTGTTTGCTTTGATCGTTATGGTATCAATGTAAGCAGGAGGCCCAAACGGATCATTTGGATCCGGAATACTATCATACTGCTCGATTTGCTTTCTTACTTCCTCAACAGTTAAAGGAAGTTCAAAGCGGTCATCACGGAATATTTCAGTGATTGTATTTTCAACAAGTATCCCATCTAAGAGCACATTCCACAAAGCTTTGCGATCCGGCATTGGCTTTATGGGATAATACAATGAAAGATTGATCTTTTCACGTAAATCTATCCTCTCCCAGTGACGCTCTGACCAAAGCATGTCGTCTTGGCGCAAATGAGGATAAGGAACTACGCGATTGTTTCTGAAGTGCTTAGTCGCCTCTGGAATGATGCCATCGTCTGAGGGATCAAGTACTTGCGCATGCAGAGTTCCTCCTGAAAAGGCAAAGAAGCTGAGCGCGCACAAAAAGAGTTTGAAATTTGTCATAATTAGTTCAAATCAAATATCATAGAATTGACGCTGGGTTTTAAACCCTTGGCAGTCGTAGCCTTGATGTTTCTAATCACTACTGAAACACCTGGTTTAGCTTTATCTAGCGCCGATTTAGCATCACTTGTAAGTCTATTACCTCTACATGGTATTGGCGCATATGGAGGAATGACAATTTCAAAGCTTAAAACTTTGAGGTCTAGCTCAAAATCAAAGTCTTTAAATTCTGCATTTATCGTATTGTTTTTAATAAAGCTTCCACTTCTTACCCCCTCCGAAAAACCTAGAATAGTTCCGTTAGCGTCAGGAAGGTTTTTAACACGAAATGTTTTCTTCCCCATTGACTTTACTTTTCCCTCCGCGTCACGAACACCGACGGATATCTGCATGGTACCACCTGAGTTTCTGGTGACATCAGCAGTGTAATTCTGACCAGATTTTTTGACACCTCGACCGTTCACTACTATATTGGCCGGATCAACGCCAGGAACAGAAATTTCTAGTGGGTTATCTACGCCACGGTAAAGAACATTCATTTTGGTTGGAGAGATAACGACACTTGGAGGGGCAACGTTGTACGATTCTGAAATCTCATATTCCTTCGTTTCGCCGTTAGCCTCTAACAATATTTTACCGTTCCACTCGATGGTTCCCGTGCGGGTGGCGGGGAATTTTATCGTTGCAACACCACCGCTAACGCTCTCAGGATCCAGTGCTTCACCGTTGATCAAGAATTCTGGATCTTTTGTATCATCAAAAGCGGCAAGGAAAATTTCCGCTTCATATTCATCACCTTGAGTAACGAATTTCGACTTAGGCATGACTACGGCGCGTACACCGGTAACTTTGATATCCGAAGCATCAATGTTTTCGTGTAAGTAACCGATAACGTTCGCTTCAGCGGTACGAATATCGCTTTGCATACTGGTAAGGAAGGTCATAACAGAAATAAGGGGGTACTGCTCAAATTTAGATTCCTCCCAGCTCTCTGCAGCACCATCTTCCATACGGTCGCTCAGGTCAAACGAATTCTTGAGTGCAGACACCAATGATTCGTTTTCATCAGCTTCAGTAACTAAGTAGTCTCTGAAATCCGCCATCGCAGCCTTCAATTCGCTCCCGCGCTGCTCCACTAGAAAGTAGTTGGCTGCGGCTTCGCGGTCATCCATTTTTTTAGGCTTACCAGGTACATCTTCATCTTCACCACCACCGCGCTCAATGAGCTCAGCTTTCATAGTTTCAATAGAATTATAAAGATTGTCTGACTTAGCTTTTACTGCCAGTGCCTTATCTCGCCAAGGTCCTGCTTTAACTTCGTTTTCGTCCGCTGCTCTTTTGAAAGCTGCGTACAAAGAAGCGTTCTGATCTTCTATAGTTTCAATGGATGCTTCTTGACCAATCATGACCTCATAGAACGCATCCATGACCTCACGTGAAACGTTAAGGGCCAAAAGCGCAGTCAACACGAGATACATCATGTTGATCATTTTCTGACGTGGTGATAAATTTCCTCCTGCCATGTTATTCCGTTTGTTTAGGGTTAGTTAACTAGGATAGTTATTCGTTACCCAATTATTTCCCCATAGCCGTAAGCATTCCACCGTAGACACTGTTAAGTGACTCAAGGTTGCCTTGCAAGTTTTGGAGTTGCGATGCAAGACCTTCTGCGTTTGTAGAAGCGCCGCTCAATTTTTCCATAACATCGTTTTGACGTTCTACCTGCGCAGTTGCGTTCTCGAGTTGAACCGCATACAGCGCATTAAGATTTTCCATATTACTAGCAGCACTGTTCAGTTGCTCGCTGTACGCTGCTGTCGCACCAGCGGCGTCAACAGTACCGGATAATGAGCCTGCCGTCTCGCTCAAGGAACGCATGCCTTCGCCTAGACGTTCTATCAACGCAGAATCGATACCGCCGTCTTGTAACGCATTATCCAATTGATCTACAACGCTCAACGAACGCTCAGCACCATTGTTAGTAGCTAGTTCAGGATAGACTAATGACCAATCGTATTCAGTGGCTGGCTTCTCAAAGGCCGAGAAAAAGAAAATCACTGCTTCTGTTCCAAGACCAAGAACAAGCATGTAATTAGCACCTTCCCAGTGCATAATTTTAAATAGGGCTCCGAGAATTACGACAGCTGCACCAATACCGTACAATTTTGCCATAAAATTCTTAAATCTCTTACCGTTTACATCAATTAGTGCCATAATTCAATAGTTATAGTTGTGGTATTTAGTGATAGGGTTATTTTAAAAATCTTTAAGGTCGCGACCGATAAAACTTTGTACGGTACGAAAACCAACATAGCTTTTTGCAGTATCCTGGTATTCATAATCTCTTGCACCCAGCTGCATGAAGTACGCAACATCTTTCCAAGAACCGCCGCGAATCACTTTGCGTTTCATCGTTTCAGTTTCATCCTCGAATGCATTGTATTGTAACTCAGGTGCTACATCGCTCGCAAAAGCGAAGGACTGAACGTCAAAAGCAGTTGAAGTCCATTCGCTCACGTTTCCGGACATGCAATACAGGTTGTATCCGTTAGGAGAGTATGCTGTAGTTTTTACAGGGTAGAAACCACCATCTGCTGTTAAATTACCACGACGTGGTTTAAAGTTAGCAAGGTAACAACCTGCGCTGTTCGTCGCATAAGGACCACCCCAAGGGAAAGTAGTTAGTTCTTCACCGCCACGGGCTGCATACTCCCATTCTGCTTCTGTCGGAAGACGGAAGTCGTGTTCCATTAGCTCACCCGCACGTTTGAGATAATCTCTGCGGTATTTACTTCTCCAGTTGGCAAATGCACGTGCTTGTCTCCAACTAACACCTACCACGGGATATTCGTCATAAGCAGGGTGCCAGAAGTATTTATCGTGCATCGGCTCGTTGAAGCTGTATGTGAAATCATGAACCCATACTAATGTATCTGGGTAAACATTAATGGTTTCCTTCTCAAAGAAAGAAGCACGATTGCTCTCCGCTTGGGTATCTTTTACGTAGTCACGGTATCCGAACAATTCACCATCACCGTCCTGATCTTTATAGTCAAATTCAACACGGTTGAGTTTGCTCGCTGCTTTCTGCTTGTTGATCCAGAAATAGGTGTAGTTCAATTGACGTGTGTCCATGTGGCGGTAACCCAACCATTGCTCTTCAGGAGCGAGGTACATACTTTCAATCACTTCCGTGTATTCTGCAGATGGGTAGCGGTCTTTATCCCACTCGAGGTAAGGGTCCCAATCCAAACGGCGCATCATGCTGTCTGGATAGTTCAATGCTACATACTCTTGGAAAAACGTCGGATCTTCCATTTCTGCTAAATCTGTGTACTCAAAGTCTTCTACCAAACCTTCAGCTAGACGCGTACGAGTTATGGAATCACGCACCCAACGCACGAATTGACGGTATTCGTTATTCGTAACCTCAGTTTGGTCCATGTAGAATGGGGGTACGCTTACCACCTTCGCAGGGGCTGTGTACGAGTAAGGAACATCTTCATCATGGTTACCCATAGTGAATGATCCTTGTGGAATGTACACCATACCGTAGGGCTCGCTAGGGTACCAGGTAGGACGGTTTTGAACACCAACCAATTCGCCATGATCACTGCTGCCACAAGAGGCTAGAAGTGCTATAGACGCCATCCCTAAGAGGAACTTTTTCATAAATCTATGTATTTCTACTTTATTCATTTTTTAAGCAAGCCGCTATATTACAAAAATATAGGGTTTCTGTAACTACCTTTTTCTTTAGGTGGTATTTCTATTGTAAAACAGTAACTCATCATGATTTCATGCGAACCACTACTCGAATTTGCAAGCGAAGAGGTCGTAAGATCATAAGAGTACGTTGCACGTAAATCTTTGGTGATTTGATAACCGGCCATGATAGCTAATGCATCATATACACGATAGGTAACGCCTCCCCAAATCTGATTATTATAAGTTGCAGCTGCGTTTATATCTAGCTGGGTGGTTACTAAATCCGTTTTCACCATAACCGCGGGTTGAAGTACAATTCCGTTTTCTAAGTCAAGATTATAGCCTCCCATTAAGTAATAATGACGTTGTCCACGGATTTGTGCATTTGCACTACCTCCTGTGGCATTTAAGATGTCTTTAGTCTCAAGTAAACGAGTACTGCTTAATCCTGCGTACCAAGTTTCTTGCTGGTAATAAGCGCCGAAAGATAAATCAGTCGCCATCGAGGTGCCGCCTAAAGCAACTAAAGACGGGTCATTCATGGTTTGAGGCGGTGCCCAAACGCCTGATGTAACGTTTTTATTTCTGAAGTCAGCGCGAAGCCCTAAACCGAGTGTACCTCCCGCAAGGTCCATTTGGTAACCGTAACCTACGCCAACAGTAATGTCCTGGAAATAACCAATCATATCGTTCGTAAAATTCAGAGCTAGTCCTCCATGCAGAATATTCAACGGGATATTCGAAGAAAAGTTCTGTGTGGTCGGCGCATTGTCGAATCCCACCCACTGCGAACGGTGTGCTGCGGAAAGACAAATGGCGTCTCCTGCTCCAGTAACGCCTGGATTGTAGAAGATTTTATTGTTTGCAAACTGCGTGAACTGCACATCTTGCTGAGCCCAAAGGGCTGAGGTGCAGAGTATTGCAAACAGGGCGATACGGGTTTTTTTCATGTGGTTTTGCGCAAACATATTTTCAGTTGCCGCTAAAGATAGAAAAATTCCTTTGCGAACGACACATTTATCGGTTAGTTATCACGCTTTTTGCTGCGCCTTCCACCATCTCGAGGGTATTTTTCCATTCAATGCTTCTGTATAATCTTCATAATCACAGGGCACTAGAGTACTTCTGTTGGAATCTGGCCCTCCTTTTGGAATTTCTATCCACCAGCGTCCGCTCGCAGGACTTTTATGAAAGTGAACTTCATCCTCGTCGTCTACCAAAACCGTGTATTTTTCATAATTGAGACGCGAGCCGATAGGATAATCACCAAAGCGCAGTGATACACCTTCGAAAAAATACCACAAGGCATGGGCACAAAGGTGTGCGCTTTGACCATTTCGATCGAGCCTTGGATTGTATTCAAAAAGTCCCAACTGGGTTAGTCGATCACTCATGCCCGCATAACGGGTGATCGCACACAAATCCGCACCGCTTAATCCATGTGGCGAAGTGTAAAATGTTCCTGGATTATAACTTTGACGCACTGCGCTCATATCGATACTGACTAAGTCGGCGTCGCGTAAGAAGGGCTCTGTACGTGCTATTTGATTTTGTATTTGACCTAGTCGGACTGCTTCGAAAAAAAGTTTGTCTATGAGTCTAATTTCTTCCGGGCTGTTAAAATAAGTCTGGTAGCCAAGGTTGGTGAAGTTATAGAGATTGTGGGGTTCTTGGAGTACGAGATGGGAAACGTAGCTCTGGTGGTCTAAATCGCGCCCTTCTGAGCCGACGTCAAGTCGAGCATCAACGCTGACAATATTCACGGTTTGTTCCAGCGAATCATAACCGCGGTAATTCGCGTAGGTAAGTTCCTGGGAGCCGCCGATAGTGATCAATATAATCTGCCTCTGGAGTAATTCTTGAGCGATTTCCTTGAGTGAAAGTAATGTGTCTGTATGACGTTCGCCCTTGTAAAGATTACCCAAGTCGGCTATACCGTAGTCCCATTTTCCTTTGTACAACTGGTATAGGAATGGTCGTATAGCATCGGCAGCACCGTCACAACCTACATTGCGATAAGCTCTACGATCTTCTTGAACCCCAACAATGGCTACTTTAATGCCATCTAGGTCGGGTAGACCCTCCATTTCAGTATGGCGACGAATGCTTCGTCCCAACTGATTGGCGTCTAAAACGGGAAGTGCATCGATAACACTTTCAGGTACAGGGCTGAGATGTTCCACGGGCAAATCATTTACCCGACCAATTTAGAACCTTATTTGCGCTTTGCCCGACGCTTTGTGGGGCCTGCTTTGATAAGTTCTTCACAAGCGGCGCGGTCTAAAGTTTCCGGATCAGTGTCTTTAGGAATCTTAAAATTCTTTCCTCCAGATTTGATGTACGGTCCATAGCGACCTTTAAGGACTTGAATCAATGGCTCTTCAGTAAATTCAGCAATCGTGTTGTTCGCTGCACCAGCCTCTTTTTCTTCAATTACCGCTACCGCCTTTTCAAGACTTACTGTTTCGGGCGCGTCTTCTGTAAGGCTGTAGAATTTTTTATTCCACATGACGTACGGGCCATAGCGACCAACGTTTGCTTTTACTTCAAGATCCTTATAATCACCGACGATACGAGGAAGAATTTCCTTGCGCAATGCCATTTCTAGGGTGGCATCATAAAAACCAACACCATGAGGGAGCTTCTTGAAACGTGGTTTGGTTTCTTCATCACCGTCACCGAATTGGAATACAAACCCGTAGCGCGCAAGTTTGACATAAACCGGTTCACCAGTGCCCGGCTCCTCGCCTAAAACACGACTTGCACGCGCATTTTCAGGTGCATTTTCAATAAGTGGATGGAATTCGCCGTAAAACTCCTTAATGCTGTCTTGCCAGCCGATTTTCCCAGCAGCCACGGTATCGAAGTTGGCTTCTGCTTTTGCAGTGAATTGGTAATCCATGATCAAGCCATAGTGCTCGAGTAAGAAATCCGTTACCACGCGACCGATGTCTGTAGGGAACAATTTATTCTTATCAGCTCCATAGGTTTCAGTATCTACACGAGCAGTAACTCCTTCGACCGTTGCACTTAATACATGGTATTCACGCTTATTGCCCTCAAGACTGTCCTTGATGACATAGTTTCGCTTTTGAATGGTAGAAATGGTCGGTGCATAAGTCGATGGACGACCAATGCCAAGCTCTTCTAATCTCTTTACTAAAGAGGCTTCCGTATAACGAGGTGTATGCTTAGTGAAGCGTTCGGTCGCAGTAATTTCTTTTGAAGTTAAAGTGTTCCCTTCTTTTACAGCCGGCAGTTGACCGTCTAATTCATCCGTGCTCTCGTCATCCGTACCTTCTTGATAGACACGAATGAAACCGTCAAATTTGATCACCTGACCACGTGCAGTAAAGCGCTGCGCATCACGGTGTCCCTGATTGAAAAGTTTGATAGTAGTGTTTTCCAATTTCGCATCAGCCATTTGTGAGGCAATGGTGCGTTTGTAGATCAGGTCATAAAGTTTTTTCTGGCGGTCATCTCCACCAGCCATACTATTTGCAAAGTTGGTAGGACGAATAGCTTCGTGCGCCTCTTGAGCGCCTTTATTTTTCGTAGCAAACTTACGTGCTTGATGGTATTCTGGACCATAACTCTGCTCAACATGTGCCGCGATACCTGCAATCGCATCGTTACTCAAATTAAAGCTATCCGTTCTCATGTAAGTGATGTGTCCCGCTTCATAGAGGCGTTGCGCAAGTGTCATTGTTTGACTTACACTAAAGCCTAGTTTTCTGCTCGCTTCTTGTTGCAACGTTGAGGTTGTAAAAGGTGCTGCAGGGCTGCGTTTACCTGGACGCATTTCAACACTCTCTACTTCATATGTTGCGCCAACACAACCGTTCAAAAAGACTTTTGCTTCTTCTTGCGTCTTGAAATTGGTACTTACATCGGCTTTAAAGCTGATTTTTCCATCGCTGAAAATTCCGCTGACTTTATAGCTTGAGGTTACCTCATGGCCCTCAATTTCTCTTTCTTTCTCTACGATTAAGCGAACGGCTACACTTTGAACACGTCCTGCACTTAAACCGCGCTGAATACTTTTCCAAAGTACGGGGCTCAGTTCATAACCTACCAGTCGGTCTAAAACGCGGCGTGCTTGTTGGGCATCGACCAATTCTTTGTTAATCTTTCTAGGATTCTCAACTGCACGAAGGATGGCTGTTTTGGTAATCTCGTTAAATACGATGCGTTCCGTATTTCCATCCTTTAGGCCCAAACTTTCGTAAAGGTGCCATGCGATAGCTTCTCCTTCGCGGTCCTCATCCGAAGCGAGCCACACTTTATCCACTTTCTTCGCAGCTGCTTTAAGCTCTTTGACTAGACTGGTTTTGTCTTTTGAAACACAATATTCCGGTTGGAAGTTATTTTCAATGTCAATGGCCATTCCTTTATCGCACAAATCGCGAATGTGTCCATACGAGGACAGGACTTGGAAATCGGCGCCTAGGTACTTCTGGATGGTCTTTGCCTTTGCAGGTGACTCAACGATTACGAGATTCTTTGCCATAGGATGCGGGGTGCATTTTAATTATTGCCGCAAAGTAAAGGCTAAAAATCGGCAACTTTCAACTCCTTATATAATGGAGTGGTTTTCGAGGATTCAGTATTACTACGTAATAGATTTTTTAAAATCGGACAAATTGTCAGCATTGCTTGTATCTTTGTACCTCTGCGAAAGAAAGTAAAGTTTTGAGCGGAATACAATTATGGAAGCAAAGACAAAGCGCGCAAGCGGAAGGGGTCTCTACGCCGAGGGCGATAAGAACCCACATGAACACGACGGAACGGTTCTCGAAACCAAAAACCCAACGGGCACAAAGAAACTCTACATCGAGTCATACGGTTGCCAGATGAATTTCTCAGATAGCGAGATCGTAGCCTCAGTGTTAGGTAAAGAAGGATTCACAACTACACAGAATTCGGAAGAGGCAGATTTAGTGCTGCTGAACACCTGTTCTATTCGTGATAAAGCGGAACAAACTGTTCGCAATCGACTGAACCATTTCAACAATCACAAGAAAAAGAACCCAGATATGAAAATCGGGGTGTTGGGTTGTATGGCAGAGCGAGTAAAAGGTAAACTTTTAGAGGAGGAGAAATTGGTCGATTTAGTTGTCGGGCCTGATGCCTATCGTGATTTGCCGAACCTTTTACAGGAATTGGACGGTGGAAGAAAAGCGGTAAATGTCATCTTGAGTAAAGAGGAAACCTATGATGATATTGAGCCGGTTCGTTTAGGTGGCAACGGTGTTAGCGCCTTCGTGTCCATTACTCGTGGCTGCGATAACATGTGTACGTTCTGTGTGGTACCGTTTACTCGTGGCCGTGAACGTTCGCGTAATCCGCAGACCATTGTAGACGAAGTATTGGATTTATCGAAACGCGGATACAAGGAAATCACCTTATTAGGGCAAAACGTGGACAGCTACTTATGGTATGGTGGCGGTTTGAAAAAAGACTATGACAAAGCTTCTGACCTTGCCAAGGCAAGTGCAGTGCATTTTGCAGATCTCATGTCTATGGTTGCAGAAGCAGTACCGCACATGCGTATTCGCTTTTCCACATCGAATCCACAAGACATGCGCGACGATGTGCTGGAAACCATTGCGAAATACAAGAACATCTGTAATTACATCCATTTACCGGTGCAGTCGGGCTCGTCGCGCATCTTAGAATTGATGAACCGCGGACACAACCGCGAGGAATATATGGGGCTCATCGACCGCATTCACAGTATTATTCCTGGCTGCGCTATCAGCCATGATATGATTTCAGGATTCCCAACGGAAACTGAAGAGGATCATCAAGAGACCTTGAGTCTTATGGATTTTGTGAAATACGATTTCGGTTACATGTTCTTCTACAGCGAACGTCCCAATACGTATGCTGCGAGAAAATTAGAAGACGACATTCCTGAAGCGATTAAGAAACGTCGCTTAACGGAAATCATCCAATTACAGAGCAAACACAGTTTATACCGTCACGAACAAATGGTCGGTAAGACTTTTGAAGTTTTAGTAGAAGGAACCTCTAAGAAAAGCGAGGCACAATTGTTTGGACGAACGGATACGAACAGTGTGGTCGTTTTTGATCGTCACGATTTTAAACCAGGCGACTTCGTTCATGTTAAGATTAACAGTTGTACTACGGCCACATTGTTGGGTTCAGTAGTAGCAAATCCAGAGGCTTAAATAAATTCAAGCTATGTCAGATATCAAGAGCATCAAACAACGTTTCGGAATTATTGGGGTAAGTCCATTGTTGGACCGCGCCTTAGAGAAAGCCGTGCAAGTTGCGCCGACAGATATCAGCGTGCTCGTCACCGGAGAGAGTGGCGTAGGTAAAGAGAGCATACCGAAGATTATTCATGCACTGAGCCACAGAAAACACAACCCTTACATCGCAGTGAACTGCGGTGCTATTCCAGAAGGAACCATAGATTCAGAACTTTTCGGTCATGAAAAAGGGGCTTTTACCGGAGCAACTGGAGCGCGTAAAGGATATTTTGAGGAGGCCGATGCGGGTACGATCTTTTTAGATGAGGTGGGCGAGCTGCCTATGCCATCTCAGGTCCGATTATTACGCGTCCTAGAGACGGGTGAATTTATTCGTGTCGGTGCTTCAAGAGCGAATAAAATAGATGTGCGTGTCGTAGGAGCCACGAATGTGGGTATGATCAATGCCATCAAAAATCACAAATTCCGTGAGGATTTGTATTACCGATTAAATACCGTAGAAATTCATCTGCCACCATTGCGGGAGCGTCCATCTGATATTCATTTGCTGTTCCGAAAATTCGCTGCGGACTTTGCCAATAAATACCATCTTCCACCGCTGCGCCTGGACGATGAGGCAGTGCGATTGTTAGAGCATTACCGCTGGCCAGGAAACATTCGTCAGTTGCGCAACTTGGCTGAGCAAATGAGTGTGATCGAGACGACGCGTCTAGTGGGTAAGGAAGTGCTCAAGGCCTATTTGCCTGAGGTGGATGCGCCGAACCTTCCTGCATTGGCCAATTCTCGAGTCAGTGATGGCGTGAGCAATGCTGATTTCGCAAAAGAGCGCGAAGCTTTGTATAAACTTTTGTTCGAGATGCGTTCGGAATTAAATGCCCTAAAAAAGGCGGTCCAGAATGGTGAAGGCTTCTATGAGGGCGTGCAGCGCGAATACCCACAGATTGGTGCTGAATATACCGAGCGTTCGTCAGTGACGCCGTATACTGGAAATGGGCCTAACGACATTTCTTTTATAAATCCCGACGAATACGATGCATTTGAAGACGATGAGCACACGATCGAAATTGAGAACCTGAGCCTGGTCGACAAAGAAATTGAATTAATCAAAAAGGCATTGGATAAGACGCAAGGAAAACGAAAGGCTGCTGCCAAAGAATTGGGCATATCTGAACGTACCTTGTACCGGAAAATTAAACAATATAACCTAGAATAATGCGCATATTTTCTTTCCTTCCCGCAATGCTGTTTATCCTCATCCTTTCAGGGTGTAAGGGAGGCTTCAGCTTTACTGGGGGAAATGTAGGGGAAGCAAAAACATTGAATGTAGATTTCTTCGACAATACGGCAGCGATTGTAAATCCCGAGATGTCACAGATTTTCACTGAATCGTTAAAAGACATCTTTGTACAGCAAACTTCATTGGGTTTGGTTGAGGGGCCGGCCGATATGGAGTTTTCAGGGGCCATAGTTGACTACAGTTTACGTCCACAGGCGGCGCGCGGCCCGAGTGAGGTTGCTCAGATGCGTTTTACCATCTCAGTTAAGGTTTCCTTTGAGAATAGACTCGCCGATGAAAACAGTTTTGAGCAACGTTTTAGCCGATCTAGAGATTACGATGCGGATTTGAATTTTTCCGATATTGAAACAGAATTGGCAGCGGAGATTATGAAGGAATTGACCGAAGATATTTTAAACCGGGCTATTGCTAATTGGTAGATGAACGCAAAGAAAATCGAAGAATTATATGCCCACCCTGAGCGTTTAAATACGTCAGAGCTTGCTATGCTCAAACAGGCGGTATCGGATTTTCCTTATGCCGCACCATTACAAGCACTCTACATGAAAGCGTTGCAGCAGCAAGAAAGTTATTTGTCGCCAGCCCAAGTAAAGCGTACTGCTATTGCTACACCAAACCGAGAGGCTTTAAAAGTATATTTTGAAAGTCATACGAGTATAGCAGCTCCTATTGAAGCAAAATTGAGCGATGCGGCTATTGCTAGTCCAATTGAAAAAATCGCCGCGTCCTCTGAATCGGCTGAGGTTGAGAAAAAGACGCCGGTAGTAAAAAAGACAAAAACGAAGAAAGCATCGGCTTCCCATGCGACTAAAACAAAGGCAACAAAACCTGTTGCCCCAAAGAAAGCAACCGGAGTTCCCGAAGATCTATCACGCTTGCCGGAGGCTACACGAAATGCTATTCTGAGATCTCGTGCTTTACGCGGTAAAGATGCACCGGAAAAATCAGTCGTTAATCCAGCCGAATCGCAAAAGAAAGAGGATACCAATCGATCCCCGTTAACTGCCGAAAAGAAAGCTGTTGAGGCAAAAGAAACGAATGAACCATCATCGTTGAGTCAGTCAAACACAGATACTGAGACCGCGAAAATCGCCATCGACGTACCCTCGTTTGAATTGGAAACCGATTTAAAAAACTCTCCAACACAGGATTCACACGCAGTAGCACAGTCGTTAGAGGAATCTCCGGCTTGGGAGGCGCCTGAAGAACGTGAGATGCCGTTCAGTGAAAAGGCATCCTTTCTGCAGTGGTTAAATGCAGAATCGAAGGTTGTGTCAACCGCTGGTTCTTCAACTAAAAAGGCGACGGCGGAAGGGCCAGATATTAAAAAAATTATTCGCGAGTTACCTAAGTTTGAAGGAAACAAGCGCGACGGAAAAATAAACGTATTTAGCCTGGAGGCAGATGGCCAAGGGCGCTTCGTAACCGAAACATTGGCAGAGATTTACTTGAAGCAAGGTCTTTTTGATAAGGCAATTAAATCCTACGAGGTACTAAGTTTGAAATACCCGGAAAAAAGTAGTTTCTTTGCCGACCGAATTAGAGCAATTAAGAAAGAAAAGAACTCATGACAGCATTATTCTCCATATTGATCGTAGTAGTGTCGATCTTACTCGTTTTGGTGATTCTCGTTCAAAATCCTAAAGGCGGTGGTTTGAGCTCTGCTTTTGGAGGTGATAGCCCACAGATGTTGGGCGGTGTTAAAAAGACAACGGACTTTTTAGACAAAGCAACTTGGGCCTTGGTCATTGGTTTGTTCGTTCTTGTGATCGGTATGAACCTTGTTACAACGGATACAGATGTTGTTTTAGAAGATACCTTGATTAACGAACAAGTTGAGGATGCTATGCCGTTTCAGCCGCAGATGCCTGCAGCGCCTGCGGGTCAAGCTGCACCTACTGGTGAGGTACCTTTAGAAGGAATGCCGGAGAGCGTAGAATAATCGGTCAATTTGACTTTACAATACAACCCGCGCAGCTCCGCTGCGTGGGTTTTTATTTTTTATGTGCCAAAATTTCGCGCGGCGACGGCCGCGCGATGACACTCTGACACAGAAAATGCTTTGGCACAAAATTCCATGTAGAAAGGTGGAAACTTTAACTAAAAACATAAATCATGGCAGATTTAAACATTCGTCCATTAGCTGATAGAGTAATCATTGAACCTGCAGCTGCTGAAACTACGACTGCATCTGGAATCATTATTCCTGATACAGCGCAAGAGAAGCCTCAAAAAGGTACGGTAGTAGCCGTGGGCCCAGGTAAAAAAGATGAGCCTATGACTGTAAATGTTGGTGACGTAGTATTGTACGGTAAGTACAGCGGCACTGAGTTCAAGTATGAAAATGGTGATTACCTCATTATGCGTGAGGCAGACATCATGGTAATTGTTTAATCAAACGAAAAAACCATAAATCATGGCAAAAGAAATTTCATTTGACGTAGATGCAAGAAACAGCCTGAAAGCAGGTGTGGACGCATTGGCAGATGCGGTAAAAGTGACTCTAGGTCCAAAAGGCCGTAACGTAATCATAGAAAAAGCATTCGGTGCACCGCACGTCACCAAAGACGGAGTCACTGTTGCGAAAGAAATTGAGCTCGAAGATAAGTTGCAGAACTTGGGAGCACAGATGGTAAAAGAAGTGGCTTCTAAAACTGCAGATATCGCAGGTGATGGAACTACTACAGCTACTGTTTTGGCTCAAGCCATTTATCATCACGGTCTGAAGAACGTGGCGGCAGGAGCGAATCCAATGGATTTGAAGCGCGGTATCGATAAAGCAGTTTCAGCGCTAGTTGCTGAATTAAAGTCATTGAGCCAGGAAGTTGGTGATGACAACAGTAAAATCGAGCAAGTAGCGTGTATCTCTTCAAACAACGATAGTACTATTGGTAAATTGATCGCTGAGGCAATGGCCAAAGTGAAAAATGAAGGTGTTATTACTGTGGAAGAAGCGAAGGGAACGGAAACCTACGTTGATGTGGTTGAAGGAATGCAGTTTGATCGTGGATACTTGAGCCCTTATTTCACAACCAATACTGAGAAGATGGTTGCTGAATTAGAGAACCCATTAATTCTGATTTACGACAAGAAAGTAAGCTCTATGAAGGAACTACTTCCTGTGTTAGAGCCGGCGGCACAAAGTGGTCGTCCATTGTTGATCATCGCAGAAGATGTGGATGGTGAGGCATTGGCAACATTGGTGGTCAACCGTATCCGTGGTTCGCTTAAGATTGCTGCAGTGAAAGCACCAGGATTTGGCGACCGTCGTAAGGCAATGCTCGAGGATATCGCCGTCTTAACTGGCGGTCAAGTCATTTCTGAGGAGCGCGGTATGACGCTTGAAGGAGCGACTATGGAGATGCTAGGAACGGCAGAAAAAGTGACCATAGATAAGGACAACACTACTTTAGTAAACGGTGCTGGTGAAAGCGCTGCTATTGCAAGCCGTGTGAACCAAATCAAGGCGCAAATTGAAAACACAACTTCAGATTACGACCGTGAAAAACTACAAGAGCGTCTAGCGAAGCTCGCAGGTGGCGTTGCTGTACTTTATGTTGGTGCTGCCTCTGAAGTGGAAATGAAGGAGAAGAAGGACCGTGTTGACGATGCACTAGCAGCAACTAAAGCCGCTGTCGAAGAAGGTTTTGTTCCAGGCGGTGGTGTAGCTTTCGTTCGCGTAAGCTCAGTCTTAGAGCACCTAAAAGGTGACAACGATGATGAGAGTACAGGTATTCAGATTATTGCAAAAGCAATCGAGGAGCCGTTGCGTCAGATTGTGCACAATGCAGGTCTAGAAGGCTCTGTGGTCGTTGCCAAAGTAAAAGAAGGCAAAGACGACTATGGTTTCAATGCAAAGACAGACGTCTACGAAAACATGTATGATGCAGGTGTTATCGATCCGACGAAAGTGACGCGTGTTGCGCTCGAAAATGCAGCATCAGTTGCAGGATTGTTGTTGACTACAGAAGCTACGATTACTGAGATTCCTAAGGAAGAGCCAGCAATGCCTCCAGGTGGCGGCATGGGCGGCGGTATGGGAATGATGTAATTTATTTGCGTATATCGTATAAATACGAAAGCCACTCCTTTATTGGGGTGGCTTTTTTAATATCATAGATCGGCTCCTTACGGCAAAGCGGTATTTTTTAATGTAACTGGGGACGAAGCTGTGAATTATACGGAAAAGGCTTCGAGGTATTTCGTGATGTAAGTTTCGCGATCACGGTATTTGTATTGCATGATGTAACGAGGATGCTCTAAGGGGACTAATTCAGGGGTAAAATGGAACTCTTTGTTCAATTGGGTTAGAAATTTCAAATTTTTTCCTGTCCCTAAGACAATGATGCGCTCGTTTTTACCAGCCAATTCAATTTGAGCTCGAATTTGTTTGAGGAGATAGGGTGCAAGCGCTTTCGCGAAACTGGTCCGGTCGTAATAATTGAAATTAACCCAGTTGCCCTTCTTACGAATAGTAAAGCCTAAGGGACAAACCGATCCGATAAAAAAGTCCTGATAGAATGTTTTAGCACCACCAAAAGCTTCAATCGCCTCGTAAACGAATACGGAGCTAGGTTCGTGTGTAGTGAAGGCGTCAAAAGAAATGCCGCATGCTACAAGGCGTTTGGTATCTGTGAACGGAATACCAGTGGCTCCAGCACCGAGTCTTCCGGGATTAATACCTAATATTAAATTCCGTGGCTTGTTGTCGCTGTAAAACGCATGATAGAAATCGGAGAGAGCCTGTCCTTGCGCTGGACTGGCGCCTTCAAATGGATTGAGCACAGCTAAATCGTCATCCAGGTAAGTGTGATCAAAGTCTAACCCATGATAGAAGGCCAAGATGCGCTGGGCCTTGGTCATTTCTTATTGAATTGGGTCATGGTAAGTCTTGTACCTGCGAGTGCGAAACTTTGTATGGCTTTAACGCAGTGCTCCATAAGACCAGGGAGGTCTAGCATTTCATCATTATTCCATTCGCCGAGGACATAGTCTACTTGACGTCCCTTAGAAAAGTCGTTGCCAATACCGAATTTGAGTCGAGGATAGTCATTACGGCCCAATTTCGCTTGAATATCTTTCAAGCCATTATGCCCTGCATCTGAACCTTTTTCACGAATGCGCACTGCGCCCAATGGCAAAGCCAGATCATCCACGATGACTAAAACATTTTCAATAGGAATATTTTCCTCCTGCATCCAATAGCGTACTGCGTTTCCACTAAGGTTCATGAAGGTGGTTGGCTTAATTAATCGAAACGTACGTCCTTTAATCTTAGCCACTGCCGTCAGCGCGTAGCGCCCAGGTTCGAAAACAACATTGGACGCCTTCGCGAAGGCGTCCAATGTCAAAAAACCTATGTTATGACGGGTATTTTCATATTCGGCGCCAGGATTACCTAGGCCTACAATGAGGAATTTCTTCATACCCGTAAAGGTAAAAATTATTCAGCAGCAGCTTCTGCTGTAGCTTCAGCGCCTTCTTCAGCACCTTCTTCAGCACCTTCTTCAGCACCTTCTTCGTCTTCGTCAACAGCGCCACGTGCTTTCTGAACTGTGACGATTACTGCAGTTGAAGCATTGAGGATCTCAAACCCTTTAGATTTCACATCGCTTACACGAATAGACTTCCCTATTCTTAGATCGTTGATGTCTAAATCAATGCTCTCAGGCAATTGGCCTGGAACTGCGCGAAGGCTTAGCTTGCGAAGAACACTCTTCAATTTACCACCGTTCAATACACCGAGTGCTTGACCGTGCAGAACTACTGGAATGTCCATTGTTACCGGCTTGCCTTCTACCAACTGGATGAAGTCAATGTGTATCAACTGGTCAGTTACCGGGTGGAACTGTAAATCTTGAATCACGGCTTCAACAGTAGTATCTCCTACAGTTACTTTCGCAGTTTTTGCCTCAGCAGTATATACCAAGCCTTTGAAGGCAAGTGTAGGTGCAGAGAAGTGAATAGGTGCTTCGCCACCGTAAATAACACACGGTACGTTGCCCGCTTTACGCTCTAGTTGAGCGTATTTTGAACCAAAGTTGGTTCTTTCGTTTCCTTGAATTTCAACAGACTTCATCTGATCTAGTTTATTCGGGTATTACATTATAAAGTGTCCTGAAATACTCTCATGGTGGTGAACATTTTTCATCACCTGAGCAAACATTTCAGCAACGGAGATCACACGGATCTTTGGGTTCTTACTAATTTGAGGAATGGTATCAGTTATGACTAATTCCTCCAAAGCACTCTGAGCAATGCGCTCTTGTGCTGGACCGCTTAACACGCCATGTGTGCAATACGCACGAACGGTCTTTGCGCCCTTTTCTTTTAGCATTTCTGCTGCTTTACATAGCGTACCGCCGGTATCGACCATGTCATCAACGAGAATGACATTTTTACCTTCAACCTCTCCGATAACGGTCATCTTATCAATGACATTGGCTTTTTTGCGTTGTTTGTAGCAAATTACTACCTCCGCTTCTAGCTTACGACCATAGGCATGTGCTCGTTTTGCACCTCCCATATCAGGAGAAGCGATGCACAAATCACTAAGCTCTTTTCGATCAATATCTTGAATAAACAACGCCGAGCTAAACAAATGATCGACAGGTACTTCAAAGAATCCCTGAATCTGATCAGCGTGCAAATCCATGGTCATGATGCGCGTGGCACCTGCTGCCATCAACATCTTAGCTGCTAGTTTCGCGCCTATCGGGACTCTTGGTTTATCCTTGCGGTCTTGACGTGCTAAACCAAAGTAAGGAATTACAGCTGTAATGTGTTTTGCAGAGGCACGTTTTGCAGCGTCACACAATAACAATAACTCCATCAAGTTGTCTGCAGGCGGGTTGGTGCTTTGAATTAAAAAAACACGTGTTCCTCGCACAGTCTCTTCAAAAGAAGGACAAATTTCACCGTCGCTAAACTCTGTGATCTTCACATTGCCCATAGGTACACCATACTGCTTTGCAATTTGAGCTGCAAGGTGCATCGTGTGTCTACCGGCAAAAATTTTAGCTTCAGGTACCATCTGTGCTGTGTATCAGTGTTATTCTAGCGGTTTAAGCTCCTCGAAGAGGGGTGCAAATGTAAGTAAAAGAACAGAAAAACACACCTAAATCTAGGTGGGATTAAAATTCTTTGTTTTAGAAAACGAAAGATACTGGTGTAAATTCTTTACCCCAGAAGGAGGTTTTGCTATTGAACTGCTCCACAGATCTAAAGTCGCTATGAGTTAGGATGTAGTCCGCATAGCAAGGTTCGCTTTTTTGCTTTGCGAATAAATCAGTGAGTTTATTCAATGGTAAGATTAAACCCAGTTCGGTTGTTCCTCTTGTCCGGGTTTGATTTAATTCACTAATGGTAAACTCATATCCCATAGAGAGAATGAATTGGCTTAAATTTATTTGAGCGGACCAATAGGTAGCGTCTATTTTAGTTGCTGTAGGCAGAAAATTTCTTCTCCGAATTCCACCATAAAAGTTCAGGATACCATTTACACTTGTGCCAAGTCTCGTCTCATGTGTGGTTAGCGGACCTTGAAATTGTGCAACGTACCCTAAATGAAAATAATTGGCGAATGATTTAGAAAAAAGTCCTCTTTTCTTCTTTGGCATATATACCATAGATAGATGCCCGACATATCTTGGGTCAAGTCTACTGGTTTCATTAAAAAAAGAAATTGCAGGTGCATTAAGTTGAAAACCTGCCAACCCTGCTTTTAGACCCATTACACTCCTATTTCGGGTTTGAAACGAATAGGCAAAGCGTATTCCCGCATTTGCATTAACACTTATTGAGCTGTTTGGGAAGTTAGGATTCACAGTCGGTGTACTGAATATTATACCATTAAATGGATCTAGCTGAGACGAAAAAGTGAGCTTAGACCAGTCAAGCGATAATTGCCGTATTCCTATTCCAACTCCCGCAGCTCCACTATATCGGGATTTACGAAGTTTTCCGCTGAATCTAGCCGCATTAGATATGGTAAATTCATTAAGTTCATAACTGCCTTCACCACTTGATACGTTAACCCAGTTCAATCCTGTTCCTAGCCCTTTTTCTTGTCTGCTTATAAAAGGAGCTATTAAGCTAGCACGATTAACATTGTAGGCTGGGGCGAATGGGGTGGGTCCTGGTAAATTCCACCATTGCTGACGAGAATTAGCCATGAATACCCATTCGTTGTAACCAGGTATTGCATACGCAGGGTTAAACGAAAGTGGATTGGTTTCAAACAGCCCTGTTGTTATGTCTTGACCTTTAACACCAACATATCCGAAGAAAGCTATGAAGACAATGAATTTGCGTAGCATCATCGAATTAGTGTTAATGTTCCGTAAGTTCTTTTAATCCCATGCACATTTTCTTGACCGGTCCAAATAAAACCGTCCCTAAAGGTAGCTCGAATTTTCCATGCGTAAACTCCCATTGGTGCAGGCTCCCCTGTTCTTTGATCATTACCATCCCAACCTACGGCTGGTCCAAAAAACGGTGCGGCGATTTCGTTGGAGTAGAAAACTTCATTTCCCCACTTGTCATAAATCCAAAGATCATAAGAGGCTAGACCGAACCCTTTGGGTAAAAAATATTGATCGTCATTCGAAAAATATTGTTCTGGTGCTAATGCATTTGGAACAAAAAGTGAAGATTTCCATACCCAAATCCGTTTACATATAGAATCTGTACAATTATCAGGCGTAGATACATAGAGACAAATTTCAAGACTGTCAATAGCCGTTGCAGATGGATTAAAAATCATCGTTGGACTAATATCGAAACTCTCTTGTCCATCACTAAATGTCCAATAATAGGAATACGTCGAATCAAGTGGAATAGATAGATTTTCGAAAGACATTCCATTCACTCCATTCGTATCATTGGAGAATTGCGCCGTAGGGTCCTGAGTAACGTATATGAGTGCAGGAGCAGTCTGTGTGATACACCCTAAAGCTGTAGTAACGGTAGCGTAAACTGAATAAGTTCCTGGCAAATTGTATACATGATTGTATCCAAAAGGCGGAGCATAATTCGTGATTACAGTACCATCACCCATTGACCATTCTACTTTGATTATGCTATCTAACCCATTGGAAATAGCGCTGGTATCTGTATACCCTAAAGACAATGGGACGCAACCGTTTTGACTTATTGTAGGAGGAAGCCCCAGTGAACTATTTATTTGAATTTGTCTCGAAGTTGAATCAATGCAGCCAAAGGCAGTTTCACTTTTCAATTTAATGGTATAGCTCCTTGCCGAATTGTAGGTATAGGTCGGCGAATTGAGGGTTGACGTAAAAATGCCTGGGAAAGTTGCCGCATCAAAGTCCCACTCATAGGAAGCTCCGTTTTGAGTAGTATTTACGAAAGAATACGTTTGTGGGACATTACAGCTATCCCCTTGAATCATGAGGGGTGTAAATGATGATGCTGGGCTAGGGTTAACCAAAATATTCGTTGCCGCATAATCTGTACAGCCATTTGCACTTGTAACTAATAGACTTACCGTGAACGTACTGTCGTATTGATACAAGTGAGAGGGGTTTTGACTTACAGCACTATTGCCATCTCCAAAATCCCATAAAATCCCGGCAATACTTCCACCGCCAGTGATGTTGATAATGCTACTAAAATCAGAAGTATCACCCAAGCATGCTGGTGTACCAGAAATACTGATATCTGGTGTAGCGTATATGGTTATATCTTTAGTTTTTGTCGACAAACAACCGTTGCTAGAATAAGTATAAAGAGTTACAGTATAGACTGCTCCTGTATCATAAACGTGTTGCGGATTTATAGCAAATGAAGAATCGCCATCGCCAAACAGCCATTTGTACCCGCTTATTACTCCGTTGTTCGAATAACTTGTGTTATTAAAAAGCACAGTGTCATTGCCACATAAAAAATTGGAACTTGAGAAATCAGCTACAACATTAGGGTAGACATCTATGGTTTGAATAACAGTATCTATGCCACAAACATTACTAGCAAAATGAGCCACATAATACGTACCGTTCGTATCGTAGGTGTATTGAGGATTAGGAGCAACACTTATAGCAGTATCACAAGTTTTGGTGACTGGATCATAGTCAAAACACCAACCTAGGATGTCATAATTGTAAGCAAGGCTAGTGAAATCAACTGTTAAAGGCTCACAACCAGTTACGTCTGAGGCCGTAAAAGCCGCCGAGATCGACCCGCTCGTGAGTATCACGTCCTTAGTTATAGTGCTATCTCCACACTCATTAAATACAGTTAACGAAATGGTATAAGTTGTGTCTCCTGCACCTCCATAAACAAAATTATGACTGGGCTGCTGCCAGGAGTATTCGAAACCATTAGGTCCAGGAACTAACTGTCTAACCCAAGGATTTGAAAAGCCATCGCCCCAATCAATGAAGGCACTATCTGCTTCACCAGAAATTTGTCCGTCGAGAATCAGAAAAACATCTAAATCAGTACAGCCTGAATTTGGCAAAGGGTAGAAATCAGCTACCGGTGGCGTTTTGATTAGAATGGTATCTGCATCTGAAATATCTTGACAGCAGCTTAAGAGTATTTTCTTTAAGATGTATCGAGTATGTGCGGTATAGGTTGGCTGAAGAACTGGTAATGATGGAACATTTGACCATGTCTGTATTAAATTGGTGGTTCCTGAGTCCGTTAGAAGGTATAATTCAAACCGTACACTGTCGTAGAAGCCTGCGTCGCTATGCGTAAAGGTTGGGGAAATTGGAGCACAAAGGCTATCATCGTCAAAATCAACAGATACCGTTGGGACGGGCATAACATAAATATCCCTCACGGTATCATCGTCACAACCAGAAATGGTTTGAGCCTGCATCCAAATGCTGATCCAGCCGATTTGGTTAAAAGTAAAGATTGCAGTGTCCCCTGTTTGGTCAATCACGCTGTTTGCACCTAAATCCCAATTTATCTGGTTGATTCCGGCCCCATTGGTGGGTTCAATGGAAGTGGAATAGAAGGTTACAGCATCCCCCAAACAAACTGTATCGGGATAACAATTTTGAGCGTTATTGAAAATAGCCGTTGGATAGGAAATAGGATTTCCATCGTCCACGCTGAAGATCATAACCGTTTCTCTATCCGGTGAACACCCCCAGTCGCTATACACTTCATAGGTTACAAAAACGGTATCACCAGCATTGGCAAGCTGATAGTTAAGAGTACTTCCTGAGTACAATGTATCTCCAGAGGTATCGGTAATCCAAGTCCAATGGGAAGAAGCACTTTGATTGACAGTTATTTGTAAAAGTGCAGTATCGATATTCACTGGACTACATAGACCAGAGGCGGTGTTTAGGCTAAGCTCTACATCTGGGTGTATGAGAATGGTGTCCATTGCGATATCATAACAACCCGGGGTATTAATACCTTCGAGCCAAATAAAATAGGGAATGGCTGTATTGGTATCATTCGTAAAGAGATAGTTCGGCAAGAAGTCATTAAATGTATCGGTAATCGCGGTAAGGCCGTTAGTAATAGCCCATGTGAATATTACGGAATCACCAAAATTCACTGGGTCAGTAAGATTGCTAGCAACATCGCTTAAACTTACACTATCACAGCCAAAATCATCAATAGTAATATTGATAACCGGTGATGGTAAAATGTAAAGTATACTTATCGAGGTGTCGGTACAGGAAAATTCATTCGTAATAACGAGCTGAATCGCAACCGCTTTAATTAAAGAGTCTGTTCGTTGGACGTATACATTAGTGTTTTGACTGTTGCTATTATCAAAAATGGTTGATGAGTCAGAAGTACTCCAGCTGTACGAAACAATTGCATGATGGCTATCGCTTGAATCATATAAAGGCCACCATTCACCTGCACATATAGTATCGGGTATACCCATATCCGCAAGTGGCTGCGAACGAATGACAACAGTATCTTTTTTTATGTACTCACAGCCGTCCGGTCCTAGCCCAACTAATTTAATTTCATAGGACTCATCATTATCTGGGTACGAGATAGGGTTAAAGACTAAGTAAGGAATCGAATCTTGTAGTCCTGAAGTAGAGTCGAGCGAACTATTGCTATTAATTGCTAGGACGCTCCAAGTAAAGGAAAGACTATCACCTTGACTAGCATTTACAATGGTTGGTATCCATGTATCACAATCGCTGGCGTTTATGGTAAAATCTACTTGTGGAGTAGGCACTACAAACATGTATTTCTGCGTGGTATCTCGACACCCGAAAGGGGTGACGGCAATGTGTTGAAGTTTGTACCATGCATAACCATAAATTTGAGTGGATGCTATGGAGTCCTCAAACTGGCTAAAAAGACTGTCTGTCCAAACAAGCGTGGCACCAGAATCTGCATACAACGACCAATAATGAGAATTATTTGACAAAGAATCTAATGCCCCGGCGGAGTAGTGGAGCACACCACAATCCGGGTTTTTAATAAGACTAAAGTCAGAATTAGGTAAATCATAGTTTGTAATACTTATGGTATCTACATTGTAGCCACACGAATTATGAAATTCATAGTAGACTTCAAATAAGCCCGTACTGTCGAAAGCGAAAATATCAAAGCCAGTAACGGTGTCTATTCCCAAATGTCTCCAGCCGGTAGAGGGTGTTATTGTATAGAAAGTGCTGTCTATTGGTCGGTAGAGATCAACCGATCCAAAATCTAAGGTCCCTTGACCTACTGTCAATACTAAGGTATCTGAGCATATTTCGCTATCCGCATTAAATAGGTAATTGGGCTCGTCAAACACATAAAAGGTATCGATTATACTATTTTCTCCACAAGGATTGGGGCTTGTGTATTCTATGATGTACTGCCCCGTGCTGCCTAGGGTAACAAACTTAGAGACCCTCGAATCTAGCAATGAGGTATCCACGACTGTACCACTTGGGGTAGTTATACTTATTTGGTAGGTCAATGAATCATAACATAGCGAACTTTCATGCTGAAAGATGATTTCGTATTCATTGTCCACACATATGCTATCCGGAATGTATTGCAGCACACGCATTCCTGAAAGTGTATCCACACACACCCATATGCTGGCTGTATCCGGAACACAGGATTGCGATCCGTTTGCGGTTAGACCGTGTAATTTTTTGATTCTAAATAGACCTCTTTGATGAAAAGCGAGCGACAAAGAATAACTCCCGCTTGTCCATAACCCCGGTAAGCTCAGAGAAATATTTGTATCACCCATAGAGGATCCTGAGCCAACGGTGTATGTCGTAGTACCCGGTGCTAATGGATTGCCGAATTCATCATAAACTAACCATACTCTGCTGAATGAAGTGTCACAAATGAAATTTCCGTCGGAGGTAGGAACAATCGTATTTCCGTCTTGAATAGAATCGTGTACGGTGATATATTGATCAACACACGCAATAGTGTCACCATACAAACCTGTTTCGGGCGATTGAGAGACGACTATAGGTCCTACGGCAGCAGTACTTTGAGAACCTACACAAGGAGATTGTTTAGTAGCTGTAATTGCAAAAACGTTATCATAGGACTGACCTCCTAAGATCGTATTGAAGCCACACGAACTGTTTTGAAACCAATGGCGGTAGGATAATGTACTATCGGAAGCATCGAAAATTAGCCAAGGTTTTACCGCTATGCCGTTCACAACTAGAGGTGCTGAGACCTCCTTTGTCAAAGAACTATCGTTACAACTAAATCTGTACTGCGTTCCGGTCGCGTCCCCTTCCCAGTTGAGCACTTGAAAGTCAAAGAATACACTGTCCTCATAAGGAGCAAAACACAACGAAGTGTTACCCGGAGTGGAAAGGCCTAGAATCTGTGTTGATCCAAAATATAAGTTGAAAGACGTTGTGAAACTACATCCTAATGTATCGGAGATGGTGACCGTTACTGGATAAGAGCCTGAATTAGCATAAAAATGATTATAGCTGTACCCTACAGCTACGACAGTAGTATCTGCCAAGCCATCCCCCCAGTCGATCTGTAAAATATTCCCAGCTAAAGCGGCTGAATTATTGGTAAAACTTATTCCGAATGTAGTCGAAGACAGACCACTACAGGCCGGATATGTGATGCCATTTCCATAGTTTACTGGAAATAATATTGACGAGGACGCGCCATACACTTCAGAAATTAAAATATTCGCCCCACCTCCTGACAAGGAAAGGCCAATACTGAGCTGGTTGGTATCTGAACTAGAACAACCCAAACTATCTGTGTAGGAGTACATAAGCTCATAGTTTCCTGTACCCAGACCCACAAGGCTCAAAACTGTGTCGTTACTAATAACACCGGGGTACCCAATAATGGAGTAGATTCCTCCTGGGGGACTACCGCCAGAAACGGTGGTATCGGTAAAAGCACACGATACTATCGAATTCCAATGATTATTTAGCGAAACGTTCGGCAGGGAATTGATATTTACATGCAGCGTATCACTAGAATTCTGCGCCGTATCCTGAAGAATAAGGTTAAAACTAAAAGGGACATTACTCTGATTCCAACTAGCAAAAACCCTAGATGAATCATTGTTGTATGGAGACTGCAGCAATACTGCACTTGAGGAGCTAGACCAGACAAATTTGCTGTAATCCACTACGCCGCCTATGATTGAGAATATTTCTCCATTACTATCCCCGCAAATATTTATGGAGTCCGAAACGTAGGCCGAACCTTGCGAATCACCAATTGAAACTTGTCCAAAAGCGACCAAAGGAAAAAGTAAACAAGCTAGAATTCTGAGTCGCAAGAGGTTTTTCTATTTAATGAGATGCGCAAATATTGTTTAAAAATTCTACAATTCTACTCATAATGTTTATAAAGAGGCGTAATTTGGTCTCTTGGAAAAACAACAAAACCAAGAGCGCATGCTGTTTAATTTGAAGAAAATCTACATTTTTTTCGCTTTATTGTTTTCTCAGATAGGTTGGAGTCAATCTTCTAGTTTCAGTATTTCAGCTCAAGCAGTAACGCTTGCTTTAGATAGTTCTGGGTTAGTATCGTTGAGTGTAAGTGATTTGAATGTTACTTCCTCAAATTCCAGCACCTACAGCCTGGCCTTATCTGATACTCTTTTCGAATGTGGTAATCTTGGAACCAATAATGCAGTACTTACAGCTGTTGACGTTTCGGGCAATGTCGCTTACGATACGGTTGATATCACAGTTATCGACAATATAGACCCTTGGGTTACAGCCAGTGATATTACCTTGTATTTAGACAGTGCAGGTGCTGCATCTTTTGATACTGCTGCAGTCTACCAGGCTTTTAACGACAACTGTAATGTGAGCTTTAACTTTACCCCTCAAGTTTTTAATAGTGGGGATGTAGGTGCCTATTTGAGTGCTGTGAGCAGTACCGATCAGGTCGGTAACACGACTTCCAAGAATTTTGTTATTAATGTCAAGGATTCTCTGTCTCCATGGATTGCGTTGTTTACGGATACGGTGGCGCTGAACGCTTCGGGCCAGGGCAGCTTGGATACTTCTGCGGTGATTGATTACATAAGGGACAACTGTGGCATACAGACAATCATCTTCTCGGATTTGGACTTTAGTGCGGCGAATTTAGGGCTGAACACCATCACTGTATCCGCAAGGGATGACAACAATAATGAGTCCGTTGCCTTGACGGACATCTGGGTGATAGATCCATTGGCTCCAAACGTGAAGGCGAAGGACCTTGTTTTACCATTGGATGCTTCGGGTCTAGGGGATATTACGGTGTTCCAGGTGGACAACGGCAGCACGGACAACATTGGTTTTGACACCTTATATATTGATACTTCGAGCTACGACTGTTCGGACCTTGGTGACCACTGGGTGGTGCTGACGGGAGTGGATAAGTCGGGCAACAGCGACACTGCGTGGTCTAAGGTCACGGTGGTGGACAATATGGATCCGGATGTGGATGTATTTAATGCGACGATTTATCTAGATTCTGCAGGCAGTGCGGCGCTGTCTTTCCAGGATGTGGACAACGGCAGTACGGACAACTGTGGTATCGATACCACGTACCTTTCTAAGGAGGTCTTCGGATGTAGTGACATAGGAACCTATTCGGTTCTTGCGTATGCTCAAGACAGCAGCGGCAACAGAGGCTCTAGTGTCTTGCTGGTAACGGTTGCAGATACCACAGCCCCTAGTGTGGCGGTCTTCTCCGATACGGTGGAGCTGGGTACTACGGGTGTTGGTAATTTGGATACTACGGCCGTGCTGGATTACATCCGGGAGAACTGTTCGATCAATAGCATTGGCTTCTCTCAGTTAAGCTACACGGTCTCTGATTTAGGACAGAACACCTTGACCGTTACGGTGAAGGACGTACATAGTAATACTACGGTGGTGACCACCGATATCTGGGTGGTGGATTTGATTGATCCGAATGTGAAGGCCAATGATGTTATTCTGCCGCTGAATGCAAGCGGAACGGCGACCCTTACCCTGGCTCATGTGGACGACAACAGCAGTGATAATGCGGGTCTTGATTCCTTGTACATCGATGCTTCGGGCTACGATTGTTCGGACCTTGGTGACCACTGGGTGGTGCTGACGGGAGTGGATAAGTCGGGCAACAGCGACACGGCGTGGTCGAAGGTGACGGTGGTGGATCAGATCTATCCTACGATGAGTATATCTAATGCGACGCTGTATTTGGATTCTTCTTCTAGCGCGGCGTTGAGCTACGCGGATGTGGACAACGGCACCTACGACAACTGTGATTTGGATACTGTATATCTCTCCCAGGAATATTTCAGCTGTACAGATTTGGGGACCAATCCTACGCTTGCCACGGCGGTGGACAGCAGCGGCAATGTATCGACTCAGATTGTACAGGTCATTGTTTTGGATACGTTGGCACCGAGTTTTAGTCTGAGTGTGGATACGATCCAGTTGTACACGACGACCTCTTGTCAGGGTGTGGGTTCTTGGACCTACGCGGTAGGCGATAACTGTTCTGGGGTGAGCGTTACCTCGAACTACAATACGGGAAGCACCTTTGGAGTGGGTACGACGAAAGTACTTTCGTCGGCTACGGATCAATCGGGCAACAGCACTTCGGACAGTTTGTTTGTGGTGGTGACCGATACCTTGGCGCCGTTCTGGGTGAACTACCCGTTTGTGACGCAGACCATTCCATCGTTGACCACGTGTGGTTCTAATATTTCATGGTACCCGCCGACGGCCATTGATTACTGTGGGTTGGTGACCATTACCTCGAACTACAACTCTGGGGACTTCTTTAGTGGTCCAGATACGGTGGTGTTCACGGCGACGGATTTGAGCGGTAATGTGATTACTTACAGCTTGCCGATCACCATCTCTGATGTGATCGCGCCGGTGATTGGTGCTATTTCAGATACGACGGTGTATGTAGACAGCAACAGCTGTTTTGCCAGCTACACTTATCCGCATGTACAGGTGAGCGACAACTGTGGTATCGATACGACTTACTTTGTGCCGGCAACGGGCCAGATGAGTGTGGGTACAAACACGGTGACGCTCTATGCGATGGATTTATACGGCAATGTGAGTACGGAGAGCTACCAGGTGACGGTGGTGGACAACATCCCGCCGACATTGGTGAGCGGACCGAACGATACGATCTTGGGTTCTTGTAATTCTATTTTCTCCTTCCCTTCTCCGGTGTTTACCGACAACTGTGGGGTGCAAACGGTCTCGTTGATTACCGGGGGTAATTCCAGTAACCAGTTTGCCACAGGTACTACGGTGAACACCTATGTGGCCTACGATGCACACGGGAATACGGATACTTTCTTCTTTAAGATTACGGTGCTTCCGAGCACGGCAGCGGTGTTGCCGTCGTACGGCTTTGTGTGTGATACAGATCCGGACTTTGACCTGACCGGTGGGGATACCAATTTTGTGTTCTATGGCGGCTCGTACATCCAGAACAACCTGTTTAGCCCGACGGCTTCAGGACCGGGGCTGCACAACATCAACTACTCGTACCAAGATAGTACAGGGTGTACGACGTACGGCAACTTTGCGATGTCGGTGAGTGTGGGTCCTGCCACGCCGGTGATTATCAGGGTGACTTCGACCCACTTGAGTACGCACCAGCCGTACACGAGCTACCAATGGTTCTTCAACGGCAACCCGATTGCTGGGGCTACTTCGCAGACCTATCAGGCGACGATAGGCGGGATGTACAAGGTGAAGGTATTGAACGACGGGGGATGTGAGAACATCTCTGTGCCGTACTTCGCAGGGGTAGTGTCTACGCCTGAGTACACGGTACACGATCTAGAGATCTACCCGAACCCTACGACAACGGATCTGGTGATCGACCGCAGGGGCTATGCGATGGAGCTAGATGTGGAGCTGTACGGCTTGACAGGAAAACAGCTTATGGAAAGTCATTATGAGGGCTCCGAGCCGATACGACTCGACATGAGGGACTACCCAGCAGGGGTATATTTATTGAAGCTACGAACCGCAGAAGGTGTAGTTAGGAATCAACGAATCATTGTTCAACACTAATTGAGACCGGACCATGAAAAAAGTAATATTAGCATTAACAATAGCGTTTAGTATTCAGGCACAAGCTCAGCAGAAAGCCGATGCATTAATTGAGGAGTACATTACCGACAGAATATCGCTTCAAGTGTCCGTTGGTAATAATTTCGATCTATACCAGCCGCTCAATGATGCGAATCTAGTTTTAATACCTCTTCGTGATTTTAGAAGTTTTTATTCTGGATCTGACGTATTTGCGTGGAACCTCGAGGGACAAGCTGCGGTAGCGCTTAATCCAGTATGGAGCCTTTATGTAGGTGGAAGTTTCGGTACGATGAGCGGGTCGAACAACACGGACTACTATCGTGCGAGTATGCTCAATGCTGATATTGGGTTGAAGTTTAATATTTCCAACATGCGTATTAAACGCAAGAGTTCAAAATTAAAATTCATACCCCTAGCTGGACTGAGCTATAACTACTTTGAAAGCGAGTTATTTTACTTATCCGATGTTACCCCTCAGCATAGCGAGAAAGGCTTTGCTCCTGGTCTCAATGTAGGAGCCGAACTAGATTTTTCACTGACCAAGAATCTATCCGTTTTCGGCTCAATGGTTAGACGCGGATTTAACCACGATGGATTAGACGGTTGGGATTACGGGGGTAACGGAGATAATTATCTACGGACAAACGTTGGTGTCAAAATAAAATTGACCAAAACAAAAGAATCTGAACACGCCTCGGATATTAATATTTGGGACCTAGTCTCGAATAACTCCAAGAATGTTACGAATATTGCTGCACCACAGGAAAAGGATATTCTGGAGTTTAAATACAGAATGAATAATTATGTGGTTGGGGATAAAGGTGACTATGAGAAAGGCCGTAAACTCAATCCTACGCTTTATGTTGTTCGTGGATTAACCTACAACATTAAAAATACTGCAGAGGATCACCCATTGAGACTCAGTAAAAAACCGAAGCGCCGGAAGCAACCGGCTGGTTTATCTAAAAATGGCATCCGTCCAGATCACGGAATAGTGAGCTGGAAAATACCAATGGATGCCCCCGAAGAGTATTACTATTTCTCTGATCAGACGGATTCAATAGGTGGAGTGATAAAAGTGCTGAGCCCAGCGGAGGCCTCCAAAATGAATAAAAAAGTCGTTAATAACGAAGGCGATACGACTATAAATAATGCGCAACCTTCATCGCCGCTTGAACCTCAAGAGGATTTTGCATTTGACGTAGGTAAAGATCACGTTAGAGTTGGTGACCCTGATGAATATGAAGATGGGAACAACGAAGATCCAGTCATTTACGTTGTTCGTGGTGGAACTTATCGTCTTAAGAACGATTCTGATAAAAATCCATTACATATCGGTAAGAGCCCAGGCGATAAAACGAATCCTAAAGGTTTAGAGAAGAATGGAATAACTGGTGACGACGGTACCGTAGAGTGGAAAGTTCCTTTGGATGCGCCAGAGGAGTATTATTACTACTCAGGAGATGACGATGAAGTCGGTAGTGTAATTAAGGTATTAGGTCCTGGTGAGCCTCAGCAGGCTGACAACGGCGATTTATATGCTACAATCAATCATATTCTCTTTGAATTAGATAAGCTTCGCCAGCGCGAGGATCAGGTATTCGACTTTGACGTTACCGACGACCATGTTACCGTTGGTGATGAGTCAGACTACGAGGACGGAAATAATGAGGAGCCTATTATTTATGTTGTACGTGGTCAAACGTATAACATGAAAAATAAGGCCAACGATAAGCCTTTACGATTCAGTAAATCTCCGGACAGCCAGGAAGATCCAAAAGGATTGGAAGACAATGGCATTACAGAGGAGGACGGAACCGTAGAGTGGTCTATACCATTAGATGCTCCAGAGGAGTACTATTATTACTCTGAAGGTGATGATGAAGTCGGTGGTGTGATTAAGGTATTAGGCCCTGGTGAGTCTCCTGAATCGAACAATGATGAAATCCTAGATGATATAGAAGATTTAAAAGAGGAGGTTGAACGTCTAAAGGCCATGGCACTGCAGGCGCCAGGCGATACTTCTGTTACCATAACAACTGTTCAATCGGCAGAACCATCTCATGTTTACGAATTTGATGTAACTGATGACCATGTCACAGTAGGAGACAGGGACGACTACGAGAATAGTGATAATAAAGAGCCCATCATCTATGTTGTTCGCGGTGAATCCTACACGATGAAGAACAACTCTGAAGACAAGCCATTGCGATTCAGCAAGTCCCCCGAGAAGCAAGAAAATCCTAAAGGATTGGAAGAAAACGGGATTACAGAAGAAGATGGAACCGTAGAATGGGTAATCCCGTTAGACGCGCCAGAGGAATACTACTATTACTCTGAGGGAGATGACGATAAAGTTGGCGGAATAATCAAGGTATTGGGACCAAATGACGATTGGAAAGATTACATCGATGATGAAATCTCTAAGCTTCAGGTTCAATTTGCGGAAGGTTCACGAGATACGGCGGTGAGCATTACAAACGTTCAAATGGTTGCTCAAACTGGTGATGATTTTGTGTTTGAGGACCAAGACTCTACCTATACCATCGGTCAAGTAGGGGAATATGAAGAGGGTATTAACGAAAATCCTACTATATATGTTATGCGCGGTCAGACGTACAGTTTTAGGAATGACTCTAAGGATCATCCGCTGAGACTGAGCAGACAGGAGGCACAAAGAGACGATCCGAGAGGGCTTGAGAAGAATGCCATAACTAAAGAAGATGAATCAGTTTTATGGAAGATTCCGCACGATGCACCGGATGAGTATTATTACTATTCTGAAGCTAATGATACTTTAAGAGGAATCATTAAAGTTGTTGGTCAAGGAGGAGGTGATACCTACGATGTTGATATGTCTCAAGATTTCAATAAGATAGTCAGCGACCTACAGACACGAATGGAGGAAGAGTTGACCAACATGAAATCAGCAGATGACATCGAGCGTTTTGAGGGTGGCCAGCACTTAGTTCTATTCTACGATGTGGATATTCACATTTTGACTCGTGCTCAAAAGAAAAAGATTTTTGAATTTGTCTATAAACTTAATAAAGAATCTGAAGGCTTTGAGTTCAAGATGATCATCTCTGGTTTTGCTGATGAGCGGGCTAGTGCTTCGTATAACGATGCGTTAAGACAGAGACGCTCTAATGAAGTGAAAAAGTTCTTTAAGCAACTAGGTCTTGACGTTCCTACTGAGGATAGAACAGCACCTCATACTTACACCGGGGAAATGTTCCTTGACAGACGTGTTGAATTAACAGTTGAAGTGACGAGAACAATAGGCGAGTAGGCTTTTCAGTTTTCCAAGGTATTGTATGAGCGTTGAATTTTATTGCGTTTAAAATTCTTTCTTTTAAAAGTTAGGAGAATAGGAAAACCCCGTTATTTTTGCGGTTCTAATTCCATTAAATGCCTGAGTGGCGGAATTGGTAGACGCGCTGGATTCAAAATCCAGTTCCCTCGGGAGTGCGGGTTCGATTCCCGCCTCAGGTACAATAAATCTAGCAGCAAATGAGTTGCTTAACAAAAAGTAAAAAAAACCCGCCTTGAGTTGACTCAAAGTGGGTTTTTTACTTTTGACTAAGTACTGTTTTCTGCCATGCTATTTAAAACGGCACCCTTAATGTATTGGTATGAAAGTTATGATCCATTAAAAAGATTTTGCCACTTCGTACGGTTCTAAAAAGTCATAACGTGGTTTGGGGTTTCATTTTACTCTTAGATCCATAGGCAGTTAGTTCTCACTGCAAAAGGGTTACCAACTGTATTATCTGCGACTTGTGATGCTTACCGGTTTTTATTCAATAGGCTGGTACGATCCATGTGTACATAAAATAATTGGTCCCATACTACCGGCTTCGAATCGAAAACTCTAATTTCACAGCTTCATGACAGCAGAAGAACAACAAAAGCAGCAAAAATACGATCGGGCATACCTACGTATGGCACAGGAATGGGCCCAGCTCAGTCATTGCACTCGTAAAAAAGTGGGGGCGCTGATTGTTAAAGATCGAATGATCATTTCGGACGGATTTAACGGCACACCTACTGGATTTGAGAATCCTTGTGAGGATGAGGATAATTATACAAAGTGGTATGTATTGCATGCTGAGGCGAATGCCATCCTCAAAGTGGCGGGTAGTCCAGCTTCCGCTCAAGGAGCAACACTTTATTTGACGTTAAGCCCGTGTAAGGAATGCAGTAAACTAGTGCATCAAGCGGGTATTCGCCGATTGGTTTACATCAATAAATACAAAGATGATAGTGGTTTACGCTTTTTAGAGAAGGCAGGTGTTAAAACAGAACAGTTGGCTGTCGAATGAAGCGCGATGCAGTAGTCTTATGGGTTTTTGGCTTCCTCATTTTAGGGGTATGGATTGGTTTACAATTTCGTACGGAAGCGCAACCAGACAGATCAAAATTGGATCAATTCTTTCGTTACCTAGAATACGAATATGTCGATACCCTTGATATTGATGGATTGATGGACGATGCGATGGACCATATATTAGGTTCGCTTGATCCACACAGCGCTTTTATTCCTGCTGAAGACAGTGAATATATCGCACAACGAATGCAGGGTAATTTTTCTGGAATCGGAGTGGAGTTTCGGATTCATAAAGACACATTGGTCTTTGTGAACATTATGAAAAATAGTCCTGCAGCCTCCTATGGCCTATTAGCGGGAGATCGAATTGTTACTATCGACGGAGATACTATTATAGGACCCCAGCTTACTAATGAAGAAGTAACACAAAGAATTAAGGGCGAAGAAGGCTCTTATGTTACTTTCGGTCTCCTTCGGGATGGATTGACGCTGACTGCGGCCGTTCAGCGCGGTATCATTCCCTTAGAAAGTGTGGTAAGTACTCAAATGCTGGGCAGTCTAGGTTATTTGCGTGTGGAGCGTTTTGCAGAAACGACGCACGACGAACTTCTCATGGCGTTGAACAGGTTAGACAGTCTTCAAATGCGCGGTCTCATAGTAGACTTGCGAGGCAATCCGGGCGGATATCTGCACGAGGCAGTTGCTATCGCGGATGAATTTTTGGGCGAGGATAAAAGCATTGTAATTACTAAATACGGCGATGGAACAACCCATACATCAAAGGCTTCAGCTGGTGAACGTTACGAAGATCTGCCGGTACATATCATTATCGACGGCAACAGTGCCAGTGCTTCTGAGGTAGTTACGGGTGCCTTGCAAGATCATGATCGCGCTACGGTTTACGGTTCCACTTCCTTCGGAAAAGGATTGGTACAAGAAGATAAAATCTTATCTGACGGTTCTAAAGTGAGGTTAACGGTGGCCTATTATTACACGCCTTCGGGTCGGTCGATCCAAAAGCCGTACGAAGGCGCGGATCTTCCCAGCGAAATGGAAGGTGCTGTTTTTACTAGCGATAGCGGTAAGGTACTTCTTGCAGGCGGCGGAATTGAGCCTGATATTTATTTGCCTGCCGATTCTTCCAATAGCTACTACTGGAGCATGTCCTTTGGTACCATGGATGCCTTCGCGTTTGAGCAGATCGATGCCCAACGTGCAGATTTTCAACTGTGGACTTTTGACAGGTTCGTGACCGATTTTGAACTTTCAGATATGCAACTCTATTCATTTCTAGAATATGGAAGCTACGGTCTTGTATTGGAAGACTTATCGAGCGCAGATGTCGAAGAAATCAGATTCCTACTAAAGGCAGCATACGCTAAGAATATCTGGGGATACGATGCGTACAGAAATGTACTTCGCACCGACGATTCAGTTTTAAAAGAGGTCGTACGCTGTGCATCAGCCGCTTTAAAATAAGAAATCCCACCACCGACAAGCGGTAATGGGATTTTCTTTCGCTTAAAGCGCGGTAACTTCCTAGTGGTCGTGACCTTCGTGCTCGTCTGCAGCAGCTTCTTCAGTTGCTTCTTCAGCAACCTCTTCAGTAGCCTCTTCAGCAGTAGTGTCAGCTTCCTCAGCAACCTCTTCAGTTGCTTCTTCAGCTACTACTTCTTCGGTTACTGCTTCTTCCGTTACTTCAGCTTCCTCAGCAGGAGCTGCACATGCAGTCATTGCAACAGCAACAACAGCAGCAGCAAATAATTGTACTTTTTTCATTTTGCGAATGATTTTAGTTTATAAACAATGGAAAATTAACTGAAAATCAACAGTCTACAATTGATTTGTCATTAAAGTTTTGAAAATTGTGCGCTCAATGACACTTTTTGAGCAACTAAAGCACTTAATTCCGTCATTGGGATGCGGATTTGTTCCATCGTATCTCTATATCGTACCGTCAATGTGTTGTCTTCTAGCGTCTGGTGATCTATCGTAACACAAAGAGGAGTTCCGGCCGCGTCTTGGCGGCGGTAACGCTTTCCTATGGCATCTTTTTCGTCGTATTTAACCATATGATCAAATTTCAACGTATTCATTACCTCACGTGCTTTTTCGGGTAGTCCATCTTTCTTCAACAGCGGCAAGACGGCTACTTTGTAAGGCGCTAAGAATGCAGGGATATTCATTACCGTGCGTGTTGAACCGTCTTCCAATTGTTCCGTTTGTAGACTATTGGACAGAATTGCTAAGAACATTCGGTCAAGACCGATAGAGGTTTCAACGACGTACGGCACATAATTTTCACCCAACTCAGGATCGAAATATTGTAATTTTTTACCGCTAAATTCCTCGTGCTGTTTTAGATCAAAGTCAGTTCTCGAATGAATACCCTCTAATTCTTTAAAGCCAAATGGGAACTTAAATTCAATATCAGCGGCCGCGTTGGCATAGTGCGCTAGTTTTTCGTGATCGTGGAACCTATAATTGCTTGCATCAATACCTAAACTCTTGTGCCAGGCAAGGCGCTTTTCCTTCCATGTTTCGTACCATTCCATTTCCGTGCCGGGGCGAACAAAAAATTGCATCTCCATCTGCTCAAATTCACGCATTCTAAAGATGAACTGACGTGCAACAATCTCATTTCTAAATGCCTTACCGATTTGGGCAATTCCAAACGGAATTTTCATGCGGCCCGTTTTCTGAACGTTGAGGTAATTCAAGAAAATACCTTGGGCTGTTTCTGGGCGGAGGTATAAAGTTGAAGCACCTTCGGCTACCGATCCCATTTGAGTCCCAAACATTAGGTTGAATTGGCGTACATCGGTCCAATTCATAGAGCCGCTCACTGGACATTTAATTTGTTCGTCTTCAATAAGCTGTTTGACATCTGCGAGATCTTCAGCTTCCATGGATTTCACAAAGCGGTCCATGATGGCACGGATTTTCTCATGGTAACCCACTACACGAGGGTTCGTAGATTCAAATTGCGCACGTTCAAAACTGTCACCGAAACGCTTAGCTGCTTTGCCAACTTCTTTTTCAATTTTTTGGCGAATTTTTTCGACATGATCTTCGATCAACACATCCGCCCGGTAGCGTTTTTTACTGTCTTTATTGTCAATCAACGGATCATTAAAAGCATCGACATGTCCTGAGGCTTTCCAAGTCGTAGGATGCATAAAAATGGCGGAATCAATACCTACAATGTTTTCATGCATTTGTACCATCGCTCCCCACCAATATGCTTTGATATTATTTTTCAGGAGTGCTCCGTTCTGGCCGTAATCGTAGACTGCGCTTAGGCCGTCATAAATTTCACTGCTTTGAAAGATGAACCCGTACTCTTTGGCGTGGGCAATAACGTTTTTAAACTGGTCGTCAGACATGGTATATTATGCGTTTTGTAACAAGGGGATGAGATTGGCGAAAAAGAGTTTCACCGCAATTGCGAGCAAGATAACACCGAAAACTTTTCTAAGGATACTGAGTCCGCCGCTGCCTAAGATTCGTTCTATTCGTTCTGTATTTTTCAATACAGCGTACACTACGATCATATTAAGGACTATCGCGATGATGATGTTGATGTTGTCAAATTCCGCACGAAGGGAGACTAAGGAAGTCATGGTCCCTGCACCAGCGATCATAGGAAAGGCTATAGGTACGATGCTTGCGGTGTTGGGAGATTCCTCTTTATATAGGGTGATGCCTAAAATCATCTCTAAAGCCAAGAAAAACAACACAAAGCTACCTGCGATAGCAAAGCTCTGAACATCAACGCCTAAGAGGTGTAGTATTCGCTCCCCGAGGAATAAAAAAACAATCATGATCGCACCTGCAACTAAAGTTGCTTTTTCACTTTGAACTTGCCCCACTTTTTTTCGCAACGTGACGATAATGGGAATACTTCCTAAAATATCTATGACGGCGAACAGTATGAGGAACGCGCTTAGCGCGTCGTTGTAGTTAAATCCCATGCGGTTAGTATTTGGTGCAAAATTAGCGCGTTTCTCTTAGCTGACCATCCCTTTACTGAACTAGCTTTGTGTTATGATCGAAATTGGTAATAAGTTGCTTTCGTCTGAACTCTTCAAAAAGGAGTTTGTCTGTAACCTCAGTGCCTGTAAAGGCGCCTGTTGTGTGGAAGGTAATGCAGGCGCTCCTGTGGAGACTGAGGAGGCGGAAATACTCGAGAAAATCTATCCTAAAGTCCGTGATTACCTGACCGAAAAAGGTCGAAAATCCATTGAAAATCAAGGAACTAGTGTGGCGGGCATAGGTGAATTAGAGACGCCGCTGAATGACGGGAAAGAATGTGCCTACACTGTTTTTGAATCTGATGGGACAGCGAAATGCGGGATCGAGCAGGCTTACAATGACGGTGTAGTGGATTGGAGAAAACCTATTTCTTGCCATTTGTATCCCATTCGAATTGCTCGGTATACAGACTTTGAAGCATTGAACTACGATCGTTGGTCTATTTGTAGTGACGCTTGTGCTTTGGGAGAAGAATTAAAGGTACCGGTGTATCGATTCCTAAAAGAACCGCTGATTCGTAAATACGGCCCTGCATTTTACGACGAGCTCGAGGAAGTGGCTGCGCATTTAGCAGAACCCTGAAGGAAAATACTTTTTGGATTTAGTATTAAATACGCATAGGGGTAGCTGTAGCCGAATGGGGAGTCCCAATGATTCAATTTTGATACAAAAAAAGGTTGTTAATAACTGTGGTAAAAACCCGATTTAACTTTCTTGATATTCCTTCAAATACGAGCCATGTTTGTATAGGCCGTTCGCTGCTACAAGCGAGCACCAGTGCCTACTCCGCGCCATAAGTACTAGTTTAATTAACTGATTTTAAGCTGATTATAATAATTTAATCGGCCCTAACGACGACTAATAATTGCAACCATGCAACAGGAACCCATCCTTCAGGAAAATAAAAACAGGTTTGTCATCTTCCCTATTCAACATGATGATATCTGGCAGTGGTACAAGAAGCAGGAAGCTTCTTTTTGGATAGCGGAAGAAATTGATCTACACCAAGACGTTGTGGATTGGAAAAAGCTCTCAGACGATGAGCGTTACTTCTTAAAGCACATTCTTGCATTTTTTGCAGCATCGGACGGTATCGTGAATGAAAATCTAGCCGAGAACTTCGTAAATGAAGTACAATATTCAGAGGCTAAATTCTTCTACGGATTTCAAATCATGATGGAAAACATCCATAGTGAGATGTATTCACTTTTGATTGATACGCTAGTTGATAATGATAGTGAAAAAGACGAATTGTTTAATGCGCTCGAGCGTTTCCCTGCCATTAAGAAGAAAGCAGATTGGGCCTTGCGATGGATCGATTCCGATTCGTTTGCAGAAAGACTGATTGCTTTTGCAGCAGTTGAAGGTATTTTCTTCTCTGGCGCGTTTTGTTCTATTTTCTGGATGAAAAAACGCGGACTTCTGCCAGGATTAGCGACGTCTAACGAGTTTATTTCGCGTGACGAAGGTCTACACCGCGACTTTGCATGCCATTTACACAACAACCATTTACTTAATAAAGTACCACAAGAACGTATCATTCAAATCATTTCAGAGGCGTTAGACATTGAGCGCGAGTTTATTACTGAATCACTTCCTGTGAATTTGATTGGAATGAACTCAAAATTAATGTCGGAATATTTAGAGTTTGTTACTGACCACCTCTTGGAAACTTTGAATTGCCCGAAAGTTTACAATACTGCCAATCCCTTTGATTTCATGGACATGATCTCATTGGAAGGAAAAACCAATTTCTTTGAAAAACGCGTTTCTGAATATAAGAAAGCGGGTGTTGGCGAAGAGCAATCGGACCACAACATTGATGACGCCTTTGGCGCAATGAACTTCTAACAAGACTTACACACAACACAAGAAAGAACAATGCCATGATGCGCGTATTAAAAAGAGACGGCCGTAAGGAACCGGTTAAATTTGACAAAATCACCGCGAGAATTGAAAAACTTTGCTATGGACTCAGCGAATATGTTGATCCTGTTGCTGTAGCAAAACGTGTTATTGACGGTGTCTACGATGGAGTAACTACTTCGGAATTGGATAATCTAGCTGCAGAGACTGCGGCTTCAATGACCATCAAGCATCCGGATTATGCCAATCTCGCAGCGCGCATTGCGGTAAGCAACCTCCATAAAAGCACTAAGAAAAGTTTCTCTGAGACGGTACAAGGATTGTACGAATACATCAACCCGGAGACAGGTAAGCCTGCACCTTTAATTGCTGACGACGTTTACGAAATCATTGAGAAAAATGCAGAATTTCTGGACTCACAGATGATTTATGACAGAGACTTCAGCTACGACTACTTCGGTTTCAAGACGCTAGAGCGTTCTTATTTGCTGCGTATGCATGGCAAAATCGTTGAACGTCCGCAGCACATGTTGATGCGCGTGAGTATAGGAATTCACAAGGACGATCTCGAAAGTGCCATTGAGACGTATGAGCTCATGAGCAAGAAGTACATGACCCACGCAACTCCTACGTTGTTCAATGCCGGTACTCCAAAGCCTCAGATGAGCTCATGTTTCTTACTCACGATGAAAGATGATAGTATCGATGGTATTTATGATACACTTAAGCAAACAGCTAAAATCTCTCAAAGTGCGGGTGGTATTGGACTAAGCATCCACAACATCCGAGGAACGGGTTCGTATATTGGCGGTACCAACGGTACCTCAAACGGTATTGTTCCTATGCTACGTGTGTACAATGACACGGCGCGTTATGTAGATCAAGGAGGTGGTAAACGTAAAGGGTCTTTCGCAATCTACGTTGAGCCATGGCACTCAGATATCTATGAATTCTTAGATCTTAAAAAGAACCACGGAAAAGAGGAAATGCGTGCGCGTGATTTGTTCTATGCAATGTGGATTCCAGATTTATTCATGGAGCGCGTTGAGAAGAACGAAGAGTGGACTTTAATGTGTCCTAATGAGTGTCCAGGATTGTTCGATTGCCACGGTAAAGAGTTTGAAGCGCTTTATACGAAATACGAGAGTGAAGGTCGCGGTCGTAGAACCGTGAAAGCGCGCGAGGTATGGTCGAAAATCATGGAAAGTCAGATTGAAACAGGAACGCCTTACATGCTTTACAAAGATGCGGCTAACTTGAAATCGAACCAGCAGAATCTAGGTACCATACGCTCTTCTAATTTGTGTACGGAAATTCTAGAATACACTTCTCCTGATGAAGTTGCGGTCTGTAATTTGGCTTCTATAGCGTTACCAATGTTCGTAACTGAAGACGGAACATTTGATCACGATAAGTTATTTGACGTGACTTATAAAGTGACTAGAAACCTGAATAAGGTGATTGATCGCAACTATTATCCAGTGGTGGAGGCGAGGAATTCGAACATGCGTCACCGTCCAGTAGGTCTAGGTGTACAAGGTTTGGCTGATGCCTTCATTATGTTGCGTTTACCTTTTGATTCGGAAGAGGCGAAACAACTCAATAAGGATATTTTCGAAACCATGTATTATGCAGCGGTTACTTCGTCAAAAGACCAAGCAATAGTTGACGGTCCATACGAGACTTACAAAGGTTCCCCGATCTCTAAAGGTAAATTCCAACACAACCTTTGGGATGTAAAAGATGGGGAGTTGAGTGGTCGTTGGGACTGGGAAACATTACGTGGCGAAGTAAAAGAGCATGGCGTTCGAAACTCGCTATTGATGGCACCTATGCCAACGGCATCTACCTCTCAAATCTTAGGGAATAACGAATGTTTCGAGCCGTATACTTCAAATGTCTATACCCGTCGTGTACTCTCTGGAGAATTCATTGTAGTCAACAAACACCTGTTGCACGATCTTATTGACTTAGGATTGTGGAATGATGACATGAAGAATGCACTTATGGCCTCAAACGGTTCAGTCCAACACATTGAAGGAGTGCCGGAAAACCTCAAAGCCATTTACAAAACGGTATGGGAAATTTCCATGCGTGACATTTTAGATATGGCGGCTGATCGAGGAATATTTATCGATCAAAGCCAAAGTCTTAATTTATTTATGGAAGCCCCAAATATGGGGAAACTGACATCCATGCACTTCTATGCCTGGAAGAAAGGATTGAAAACAGGTATGTACTACTTGCGTTCTAAGCCAGC
>ERZ651776.483-NODE-483-length-56620-cov-23.288453_pt1 | contig 56620 bp, 54 predicted proteins | sample MGYA00514761_ERZ651776 | MGnify/ENA metagenome assembly ERZ651776
GCATCCTCAACCAATACATATACACTGTCGCCCGTCTCATAACTCAAGACTTCGTCGCCCAAACGATCCACCAAACTCAACTCGCCTGTGACACTTTGGGCAATTAGAGAATTGGAAAACGAAAAAAATAGAGATACAGAAAGTGTAACTATGAGACGTAGTTTGCACATGATTTCTTGGGTTTTGTTTCGATGATAAGTTAAAACAAAATCTAAGTCTCAATCGAGACAAAATGTTTCTAATGAGACTGTTGTAAAACTACTGAAGAATCAAGGTGAATAGCTCTCGTAAAGCCAATGGAATCAATCCAAAGCAATCACCAATGCTACCCCAGCGCCGCTCGTGTGAACAGAAACCTTATTCAACATCGAAAGCTGTTTCGCATGGTTGCGGTGCAGGTAATAGGCATAGGCATCAAAGGCCAATAAAAACGACCCTTGTAGGATCAAGCTATTGCCATAACCCTTGAACATGTCCGCTCTGTCGGTTTGATTTGCCGCCTCATTCCGCATCCAGATCCCTGTGGCGATGTAGCCCAAATCCAATACATCATTGACCAAGAAAATAATTTCCGTCTTCTTCTGCTCCTTCATCATTTCCTCTAAGGTCAGCGCCTTTCCTCCTCTTTTGGCTTTAAGGTACCCCGGTACCGCCAGTCCAAGATTCACCGTATTCCACATCACATTCATTTCATGGAAATGCTTCGTCGCTTCATCTTGGATCGTCGTATAGCCAATGCCGCCCATGACAAAATTCGTCACCGCATATGACCCCAAACCCAACATCAGGTTTTCATTGATCTTGTTGAATTCGCTCTGGTATTGTGACACTTGGCCGAAAGCCGTGGACGCTGAGAGCAGTAGGAAGATTATAGTGGTTCTCATGATTGATCTTTTATATGGAACACGTTCAAAGCTAGGGCAGTTCATCTGCTGAACTACTTAAGCTCGGGATTATTGTGAGGGTTTGTATGCGAATTGTATGCAAATAATGAAAAAAGCACCTACATCATTTGACGTAAGTGCTTCATTTTCAGTGCTCCTCCTGCTGGACTTGAACCAGCGACCCTCTGATTAACAGTCATAAACGTCTGTAGTATTGCTTTAGTTGTGAATATACTGAAAACATTGGGATTCTGGAATTACACGTGATTCCAAACGTGTGTTCGGAATATTCCGAACAAAAAATTCAGGCCATTACAAGGCCTTACCGGGCAATAATTCACTCAACCTGATCTGGATCATCTATTCGATTTACATTCGACCTTTTCTCCAGAATGTCTACTCAGAAACCCTTTGAAGGAAACTTCAGAGGGTTTCTTCTTATAGCTACGTTGGACTCTTAATGAATCCGCTACCAGCTGGGCCTAAAGTCCCACATCACGGGGGGAGCCGTTATAAATTATCTCCCTTCTGCCCCTCATCCACTGCTCTATACAGTTGTTCGGTGGCAATCTCAATATTACTATTGACTTGGAGATAATCGCTTAATCTGAATCCAAGTTGAGGTATTATTTATACCCGTTACTATAATGTACAATATCCAGTACATAACTAAATTACCTCAACCTGCAGAGTATGTACAGCCGAGATAGCTTGGGTTCTTAACAGATGTGTTAACAAGAGTATAATTTTATTTTAATGTTATATTAGATTTCTAATCGTAACAATGCTGATGACTGACAATAAAAATAAGAACTTGCTTTACGGGTATAAGCCGTTATTATATTCTGCATTGTGTGTTTTGTTTTGTTTTACTCAAGTTGGGTGTGCTTCTCTTTATCCTCTTCAACCAGTATCTGTCATTGAGAATAGTCCAATAGAGACCTATCAATATGTAGTTATCGCACCTACAAATACACTAACATCAAGTACGGCTGGATTATATGGGAATAACTATGGTGTTTACGGAGCAGCAACGAGTAAGAGTATTAATCCTGCTGATGTAATTAAAGGAAGTTTGGTTAAAAGTGGGTTCATCGTTCTTCCTGAAGTAAAATCAGAATTACTAAATGAGACTCTCATAGTTAACTATGGTGAGAGTGGAAGAAGAAATCTTGGATTGGGATATTCAATAGAGGTGACGATACAATTTATATCCGCAGAAAACTCTTCATTGATAAGCTCCTGTTCTGCTGAAGGGATTGGTGAAACCGAAGCTGATGATATAAGAATTGCCATTCGCAGGTGCCTTAATGCATTGCTTGTTAATGAGAATCTATAATCCGTTCAACTCTGGCAAGTCCTCAACATCCAACTGCTTTACTACCTGCAGATAGCGCTCTGTTGATTGATAGTATTCATATATTTGAATAAATCATAATACCTATACAATATGAAATGGTCTGGAATTATAGTACTCTTATTAGGTGTGACTTGTTTTGTTACTAATCCTAAACAAAGAGAATTTCAATTTAAGGCTAATGAATTATTTGAGCAGGCGTTAAATAGTGAGGCGGAATCTGGAAGTACGGTAGCTAAAGTGGCTCGTTTTTTTGGTGCTGGTAAAAGAGGAGATTTGATTATCCGTGTTGAAAGAAACGACTACTTATTATTCTCCACAGCCGATGTGTATTTAACAATTGACGATGAACAGATTGGGTTGTTATTAGGCGTGTTGGGTCAAGTGTATATAATTCAATAGCTTGTTGGTAAGGTAATCAGCATTTACTTTTTTGAATATTCCGTGGATACTGACACGATTGAAATTTCGTAGCGTTCCGTAGCACGAGGAATATGTGTGGGATGTTGATAGAAAACACTCTCATTTGGGTTCAAGTTTTCGTAAACAATAAAAGCTTCTTTTTCAATGACCTTTCCTGTTTTTGAATAAAAAGTTAATTCACACTTTATATCGTGATAAATTGCCACCGATGCCGTGTTGATAATCTCTCCTTCAAAATTTACGCCATCATATTCTGCGTCTGTGAACCACCCTGCGTCTTCAGTTTTGTTTTTTGAATAACCATTATTCTCAAGTATAATATGCTTTAGCGAATCGCTACTTTCAATAATATTCAATTGCCATTTTAACGCATCTTCATTAACAAGAATTGCATTTAATTGAACCAATACTGAATCTTGATAATTAATAATAGAGTCTTGCTTGGAGCAATTTTCAAGAACTGAAAAACTCTGAATTGAATTAGAGTTACAGGAAAACAGAGTAAGAGCAAATAAAAATAGACAATACCTCATTAGTTTACGGCTTTGGACAAATGTAATCAAAAGCGACTAACAAGGTAATCCATTTACAACTCTGGCAAGTCCTCCACATCCAATTGTTTCGCTTCTAATCCTCTCAAGTAAGTAAGGGACGCTTTGAGAGCTATTGACCCATCACCTTCTGAAGCTTCTTATTTCCTTGCTGATTAATAGCCTCATTTAATTTATCCGCTACCTTTTGAAATTGCGTGTCGGCTCGTTTAATAAATTTTTCATTACTTAAAAACGACCTTGACATTATCACCCCCCCTGCAACAATACAATAACCACCTGTTGCTAGTGCAAAAAATTGGTTAGAAGCAGATACAGGACCAGATGGGTCATAACTACCTAGAACCGCTATTATAGGACCAACTAATGCGGCAGAAGCGCCACCTAAAAATAGCGGGACTCTTGAAATAGGATATTTCACTGTATTTACAGAAGCTATACCGTTTTTTAAATTGTTTCCTCCAGTGCGATATTGTCTTGTTAGTCTTTTCATATCCCTCATTTCAATTGTTTCTTCATTAAGAAAAAAAGACTGATTTTCATATTTAACATAGCTCTGACTGAAAGCAGAGATTGATATCAGTACTGCTGCAATTGTAGTAAGTAGTTTCATAGGTGTAAGTGGTTTTGTGTTGTAGGAAGGTAACAATTTGTAATTCCTCCGTCATAAGATATAATCTCACGTACAGACACATTTATTCTTGTATCCCTATAAGGTTAACTCATTTCCGCTTATAAGTTTCATTGCTGGGATGTATTTACAACTCTGGTAAGTCCTCAACATCCAGCTGCTTCAATTCTAACTCTCTCTAAGAGCATTCCAAGCAGGGGCGGCTGTGTAGTTGCTTTATCTATCTCATAAAAAAACCCGCGATTTGCGGGTTTCCTAATTTAGTTTTAAGCTTGCCAAATATGATTGCAATTACCACATTTAGAAGGCTCTTTATCCATGAAAAGAGCAAGCAATCCAATGGGGAAAAAGCAAATGGCAACTAAAATCTGCCAAGTTTTATATCCCCCCTTTTTAGTGTGTGAGTCGCATTTAGGGCACGAAATCATAGCCATATACAAGTGGTTTTGTTATTAATAGTTCAAGTAAATTAGATTAAAAATCGCAAATACGATAAACATGGAGTTTATTTTTTTTTGAAAATGGTATTTGCGTATTTGTTTGAAGTAAGTATCAAGACAGAAATAGAGTGGTAGCAAGACACACAATGGGTTAATAATTATTGCCTTTTTAATGTCTCCTTGAATAAGAGTTTCAAATGCTAATGTTAGACCACAAAACGGGCAATGTAGACCTATAGTCTCTTCAAATAAGCAAAAATGTGGCAGACTAGAAGATCCTGTTTTAAAGAAAAAATAAATTGAAGCTGCCATAAGCCCCAGCCAAACTATGGGATTTATTCTTCCCATTTCATAACGAATAACTGATCTGAAAAATCTTCTTTAGCCTTGTAAGGGAAATAGAATAACAAAAATCCGAGAGGGAAAAAACATATGCCCAATAGCCATGCTACAATTGTTGGATTGAAGGAGTACTGAATTTGAAGCGTGTAATTGTTCTCATACTCTGTAAAAGATACAAGCGCTTTTGACTCAAAAGAAAAGTTGCTATCAAATGGGGTTAAGCTAATGTTTCCGTTTACTTCATTACAAAGACCAACTTTATTCAGTTTGTTAACCACAAGCGCATTAGTCGGTTTGTTCTTGAAAGTATGAGTGTAGATTCCGTTAAACATTTTTTTGGATTTAAGTTGATTTAAAAATAATGATTTAGACTTAAAAATTACTCAAATGGCTGGTAAGTCCTCCACATCCAACTGCTTTACTTCTAATCCTCTTAAATAGGTAAGCGATACTTTCATATCGCTATGTCCCATCACCTGCTGTAGCTTAAGGAGAGAACCTGTTTTCTCAAAGACTTTAATAGCTCCTGTATGTCTAAAGCTGTAGAGGGTTTGGTCTCTTTCCAAGAGATGACTCTGCCTCTTATACCTTGACCATAATGTCTTGTTCCACACAACAAGTTTGAATTATAGTAATCTTACAAAATAAAATTTTATACCTTAACAAGGTAAACAACTCAAAACCATTCCAATATGAAAGATTTTAAAACTTTATCCCTCATCTCAGGAATAGCTATGTTGATTTCCTGCTTTTTACCATATGTTAAAATGGGCGTATTTCAGATTTCTATTTTTGATGTCGTGTCAAATGACATAGCTACAGAGGCTACTCTGTTGCCGTTACTATCAATTATAAGTATAATTTCCGCATACTTGAATAGAGGTATAATTGCAAGAATTTGCTCTTCTGGAGTGTTGTTAATAATGCTGTATGCTATTTTTAAGGTTTATGACGCACAGGCAGGCGCAGGGGCTTATGGTGTAGAAATAAACCTCTTTTCTCTAATCGGAATAGGCGCATATGTAATGCTAATATCATCGGGTTTATCCATACTGTTCTCCAAAGCAACTATAGAATAACATAAAAGAAGCTCTTCCATTTCGGAGTGGCTTTTTATAATTCTTTAGTTAAACCAAAATATCAACCGATGAAAAAACTATTATCAATTTTATCAATTTGTCTTGTCTTTGTGAGTTGCTCACCAGAACCGAAGAACATAGAAACCAAGATTGTAGAAAAGGTAACATTGTCACAGGCACAGGCTTTTATGCAAAACCAATGTGATAATATTGGACAAACTTTAATGAGGACTAAAACCATTGATTTTGACGGAACTACCTTGTACGCGTTTATGTCCGTTGCAGAAAACGGAATGGTATGTATTTCAACTATTTCAGAACATAAACTTGAGGTTTTAGCAGCAGATTGTGGGGAGGCGCAAATGAAAATAAATCAGTGGAATAATTTCTAATTCCCGCCCTCAAGAGGGTACTTGTCCTTAAGGATAAATAGACTTTAGAATATATGAGCCCTCACTTCGGTGAGGGTTTTTGTCTACAACTCTGGCAAGTCCTCAACATCCAACTGCTTCACTTCTAAATCCCTCACCGAAGTAAGAGATACTTTCATCTACTTGCTGTTTGGAAATAAGAAAGCCCCTTCCGAAGAAGAGGCTCGTAGTTAAGTAGTATATAATTATTTGCTTCCAGAAAAAGTGTAGGTAAGAGTATCTTGTGCAAACCCCATTGTAGTGTTTATGGTTAAGAGGTTACTGTCAAATGAGCCATCACCTGAAACAGTGAGCAAAGTCCCACTTGGGTCAGTTGTTTCCGTAGAGGGAATTGCGAAACCTCCTGTTCCTGACACGGTTAAAAGCAATGGAATTCCGTCTGCAACTAATCCACTTATAACTGAACCATTCGCAACTACAGGTATTGTATCAGTAAAACTATCAATTGCATCTCCATCCTTATTAAAATAGGTTGCTGTACCTATATAATCACCATAATACTTAGCTCTTTCTTCAGTGCTACAATCTGCACCTTCGTACCAGTCTGCACATAAACAAGTGCCATCGTCACAAACACCATCATTATAACAAGTAACGTCTACACAAGGGTCAGTTGTACAAGATGCTAAGGCAAGAATACAGGATAGCAGTAAAGTTTTAATTGTCTTCATCAAGGATATATGGTTTAAGTTGTTAATTTGCGGTAAACCTAATGAATCTAGAGTGGTTGACTGTTTCATTTCGACTTTATCTACTCGGTCAAGTCCTCAACATCTAACTGCTTCGCTTCTAATCCTATAAACCGATAACTTAATATTTAGAATAGTTTGTATCTTGAATAAAGATAAATCCAATTATATGGTTCCAATAAAACTGCTGATGCACATTAATTCACCGAAGAATGAGGTGTTTCAGGCTATAACTGAAACGGATAAACTTTCAAAATGGTACACTACAATTGTTAAAGGTGTTTTTAAGTTAGATGAGATTATCACCTTTGAGTTCGTGAATTTCGCAGAGTTTAAATTTAGAGTAGTCTCGTTCACTAAAGATGAATCCGTTCATCTTGAAATAATAGAATCTGCATTTGATAATATTGGGCATACAATGAAGTATGAGTTGGACGAAAATGACGGAAAGACACGAGTTCGTTACACTTATGAAGGCTTCGGTGTAATGGATGATTCATATGCCAATATGAACTATAGTTCTGCAAAATACCTTGAAAGCTTAAGACAGTATTGTCAAACAGGAAAAGGTGAGGCTTTTGGCTCCCCTTCATATAGGTCATAATGATAAATTACCTTGAATTTTTTTGATGAGTTGCTATGCTCAATCCATTTGACTTCACAACTCTGGCAAGTCCTCAACATCCAACTGCTTCACTTCTAAATCCCTCAAATAAGTAAGGGATACTTTCATATCGCCATGTCCCATTACTAGGACTTTTCACGATAGCTTAATGTATACCTAATCCTTAAATCCCTATTTATCTGTATATTAACGGAATAACTATTAAAACACTCTCAAATGAACAAGTACATCTTACCATTGGTAGCGGGATATGTATCCGTTGCTGCAATCGCATTTGTTGTGGTTGTGCCTCTATGGTTCAACCCTACCACAGCTTCATTACACGAAGCTTTTCCAGAAGCATATTATGCTGAACCCTTACTTTGGGCTGGATTTTCTGCTGGATTACTGCAGACCTTGTTACAGGTTATAGTATGGGACAAAATGGGATTCAGAACATTTAAGGACGGAGCTTTAAACGGAATTTGGCTTGGCGCCATTTTAGCTGGTATTCAGAACTTAAACGAAGCTTCAACTTATTCTGTGTTCAATGCGACTGATGCGGCATTTACTAATGTCCTTATTTACATTGGATTTACAGCAATTTCCGGAGGGGTAATAGCTTGGGCTTTCTCAAGAGGAGAAAAGGCTGCCGCCTAAATAATTAGGTTGTCATTTTAGTTAAAAGCCCTCACTTCGGTGGGGGTTTTTTCGTTTAGAACTCGGGTAAGTCCTCAACATAAAATGGAATCGGCACTCTTCTCAATTGTGGAACATATCGTGTCTTGAATTTTCATTTAGCGTCTATTTTACAGGAATAGTCTCGCAATTATCACTTTTTATAACTGTTTTTAAGACAATACTGCAATACTTTTATTAAAATAAAAGTTATGAAAGCGATTATACTGTCTATCCTAATTTTTATTGGGATTGAGTGCGAAGCACAAGAGCAATTCACATCTTTGGAATGGAATACTGGCGTCAGCCACATAGATTTGGATGCCTATTTTCCAGGTTGCTCATACCTTATAGGTAGCACTTACATCACGAAAAGTAATCTAGTTTTAGACGCGCAGATTGGATTAGCCTTTCCAACCCTCATAACAGGTAAACTTGGAGTTGGTTTAAAGGCCAAAAACACCATTATTACCGCGGGGATAAGACCGTTTCCTTCGCACGCTTACATTCAATTGCAGTGGTTACCAAACAATAAGAGTCATTCATTTATCTTTTCGTTTGAGGAATCCGCTTATAGGATTGCTAAAAACTATGATTGGGACGGCTGGAGCGCCTACTCATACAGGTTAGCAACAGTAGGGTATCGGTGGAATCTGGGATCTAAATTTGGGCGCAAATAACTTAATTGCAGCCAGAGTTTAATCTAACTAAACTATAACCTGGTGTTGTGAAGTTAGCCTTACCGCCATCACATTCAAAAGTGATTGGCGTAACTAATTCATTTCCAAAGTTCAGATCAACCCTGAGTGTATCATTTATAAAAGTATAGTTCAGTTGCGAAGGTATGGAGTTTGTGTCGCCTGCTTGGAAAGTGTTGTAAAGTGAGTCACAGTCAGAGCCTATACAATAGTATGTATATCGTATGCCATTTTCATAGATATACATTGTATTTTGGCTATTTCCTGGATAGGTCCATTTACCTTCCATTGTATAGTTTGGCGCGGGCTTTGTACAGCAGGTAAATATTGCTGCCACAAGTATTACTAGGTATAGTGATCTTTTCATAAAGATTCGATTTTAGCGAAAGATACAACTTACAAAAAAGCAAATAGTAGTAGGTGTTGTAATACATCAAATCATCTTAACTTACGGCGGTGTTAAATATTCGTTTTTCGTTGGCAAGGAAAAAAATACGACCGGCCCTTTGGGGGATGGTACTGTTTTCTGTTTCAGTTCATGCCCAATTGGCTGTGAATGAATTCAACAGCAAGCGCGGTTTTACTGACGAGAATGGTGATGATGTGGATTGGATTGAGGTATTCAACTACTCCAGTGATTCAGTGTTTCTCGCAGACTATTTTCTCAGCGATAACCCGGATAATCTCGATAAATGGCAATTCCCAAACACCTATTTAGGTAGCCAAGAGCTCATTACTATTTGTGCATCGGGTAGGGAATACGTGAAATTTCCCAATCATTGGGAGGCGCTTGTCTTAGCTGATCAAATCTGGAAGTATTGGAATGGATCGAGCCCTCCTACCAACTACAATGATTGGAACCAACTGGGTTATAACGATCAAAGTTGGAATTCAGGACAAGGGGGTATTGGTTACGGCGATAATGACGATAATACTACTATTGCAGCTACGCCGTCCATCCTCATGCGTAAAGAATTTCAGATCGTCGATATTCAAGACATTACGCACCTCTTGTTTCATGCAGATTACGATGATGGATTCATCGCTTATTTGAACGGAGTAGAAATCATGCGTTCGGATAATTTCGCCAGCGCTACTCCTGCTTATAATGAATTCACTACAGTCGATAAAGAAGCTGTTTTATACAGCGGTGGAATTCCCGAAAGTCAATTATTTGATACTGAAGCGGTCCAAGGTTTACTTCTATCTGGGACAAATGTTCTGGCCGTGCGCGTTCACAACGCAAGTGCTAATTCCTCTGACATGAGCAGTAATTTTTATCTATCCGCCGGAATCGCATCGACAAATTTCAGCTACCAAAACATTCCCAGCTGGATACAAACGCCATTGATTTTACCTCATGCGGATTTCAAACTATCACACGGCGAAACCATTTGCATCAGCGATTCCAACGAAGCGCTACTGGATAGCGTTTACATCCCCTACGATATCTCTCGCTCCATAAGCAAGGGTCGCTTGCCTGACGGAACTGGGAATTGGTGCTATTTCAATGCCCCTTCTCCAAACCAGTCCAACAGTCAAAACACCTGTTACTCAGGAATTACAGAAATACCTGCGCTCGATCTCGCTTCTGGCTGGTATTCTGCAGCGCAACAGGTTGCTATTACTTCGCCAGTTAATACAACATCCTACTACACCACAAATGGTGATGTACCCGATAGAAACGATACTGAAGTCAATGGCCCTATCTACATATATGGTACCAGTGTATTGAGCGTGCGAACGTTCAGTGATGTAGGTCAAAAGCTACCCAGCGCAGTTGTTGACCGAACCTACATCATTGATGAAGAGAATCACGGCCTTCCAGTCGTTTCTATTATTACTGCGGAAAATCATTTGTGGGATTGGAATAGCGGGATCTATGTTATGGGTCCAAACGCAAGCGCTAACTACCCCTATTTTGGAAGTAATTTTTGGGAGCCGTGGTCTAGGAAATCACGGATGGAATTCTTTGACAGTTCTAAAACGAAACAATTTGAAGCCGTTTTCGATCTAGAAATTCATGGCGGTTGGTCCAGGGCCGAACCGCAAAAGTCTTTTAGAATTGATGCGAAATCGAAGTATACCGGGGATGTAGAATACCCTTTGATTGAACGCAAGTCACACATCACCAGCTTCAATAACTTCAACCTTCGCAACGGTGGTCAGCACAGCCTATTTGATCGCATTCAAGATGCCGTCATGAGCCGACTATCGGAAGGCACAAACATTGACCGTATGGGGTATCAAGCATGCATCGTATATCTAAACGGTGCTTATTGGGGTTTATATGGTATTCGTGAGAAGTTTGACGAGCACTACATAGAAAGCAATCATGGCGTCGATAAAGATGCGGTCCAATTATTAAATAGAGAAGGTGCACTCGTTGGTGATGATAGCCACTTCTTGGAATCGCATCAAATCATTACGGGCATGAATGCCTCGGCGCCCAATTTTGTTTCTGTCTTTAATTCTCGATTTGATTTAGACAACTACATCGACTATTTCGTCTTTGAAACCTATATCCAAAATCGAGATTGGATGGGAATCGACTGGGGCATTAATAATGTAAAGCTGTGGCGTCGAGATACCACCGGCGCAACCTGGCGCTATATGATGTACGACACAGACTTTGCTTTTGGATTGTACGGCGGTAACATCTACCAAAACTATATCGACCGGGCTCGTAATCCCAATTACCCCAATACGCATTCTGAAATATTCGATCATATCCTGGATAACGCGGATTTTAAATGCCGATTCACGAACCGTTACGACGACCTCATCAACACTACTTTCCAGACGGATCATTTTAATGCAGTAACTGACGAACTTAAATCCGAATTGGTGCCGGCCATACCAGATCATATCGCAGCTTGGAGCAGTCAAATGGGACCCTATTCTTATACCAATTGGCTCAACGCGGTAAACGGAATAAAAACCTATAACAGTTCCCGTATTGCCACCGCACGTCAACATTTAAACCAAAGCCTCTCGCTTCAAGGTCAGCTTACTGTGGATCTGGATGTCTTTCCAAGCACTGCGGGTCACGTCAAACTAAATAGCATCATGCCTGAATTACCTTGGGATGGTGTATACCATGGTGCCTGTCCCGTCGCGGCTCAGGCCATACCAAGCCGCGGTTTTCTATTCTCACATTGGTATTCTACAGCCACCCCCTACAATAATGCACTTCAAGACTCCATAGAAGTTGCGCTCTCAGCGAATACCACACTGGTTGCTCATTTTGATACCTGTAAAAATGTAGTCGATGCTACGATAGAGCAATCTGAAAGAATGCTCAAAGCTGGTGTATCTATTGCAGTCTCTAATCCATCGTACGAATGGCTTTATAATGGAACGCTAGTGTCTACGGACAGTGTTATTTACAACCCTTTAGACGGAGATTACCAGCTCATGATTCGTTTTGATTCGTGTGAAATCCAATCCGAAACGTTTATTGTGAATCAAGGCGATTATGGCATTCATTTATTCCCGAATCCCGCAGTTAATGCCCTCAATATTCAATTCTTAATGGGTCAACAAGAAAACATGACCCTGGGGATTTACAATACCGCTGGGCAGCTCGTTTGGGAAACTACCTATTCCCATTTCCTAGGCCAATTCAACACCGCCATCGACGTTTCCACCTTCGCCCGAGATCTCTATATGCTACGCATTACCACTCCTTCGGTAACGTATGCCGGTAAGTTTGTATTGGTAGATTAACTGGCTTAACGCACCAACGTCACCCTAACCTTCTTCTTCTTCAAACGTTGGTTGTTTGTGCGTTCGATCACCCGGTGGGCGATGGTCCGTTTTACTGCAACGAAAGCACAATTCTGCTGGAGTTCTATGATTCCCAATTCATCCTTAGACAGACCTCCGGTTTTGAAAAACATTCCGGCGATATCGCCTTTGGAGATTTTATCTTGTCGTCCCCCGGTGATGTACAAAGTACTCCAGGCTTCAGTGTCTTTAATTTTAGCCGCACGAAGCGCTTGTAAAGATTCGGTTTCAGGATTGGTGGATTTTATAAAATCAGGTAGACGCTTGCCCTCAGTGTGGAGCACATAAGCTGCACCTTCTGCATTCATGCGTGCTGTACGACCGTTTCGGTGGGTGAATTCGTTGGAATGGTACGGAAGCTCAAAGTGAATAATGAATTTGATCTCTGGAATATCAAGACCACGAGCCGCGAGATCAGTGGCTAAAAGTAATTGGCATGTTCCGTTGCGAAACTTTACTAAAGCGCGTTCGCGATCGATCTGTTCTAATCCACCATAGAAACATTCGTGCTCAACAGCATGGTCAAAAAGGAAATCACTGACTTCGTGCAGCGACTCCTTGAAGTTGCAAAAAATAATACCCGGCTGTCCTTTTAATGCATCAACTGTTGAGCGTAGGGTTTCTAATCGTTTCCCTACAGGCGATGCAATGGTCTTCACCGTTAACTGGGGACGGTGCTGGTTCAAATAATCGATCGTTAACGGATCGTTTAAACCCAAAAATTTTGGTATTGCCACTGCGTCAGTTGCTGACGTTAGAACGCGCTGTTCCACCACTCCTAAACTTCGAACAATCTCAGACATCTCGCGCTCAAAGCCCACTTCAAGCGACTTATCAAATTCATCTAAAACCAGCGTTTTGATACGGCTTAAATCGATATCGTCACGGCGAAAGCGATCAGCTATTCGCCCCGGTGTTCCTATCAATAGAGCCGGTCGATGTTTCAGGTCTGCTTTATCCAACGCACCTGAACGGCCGCCGTAGACCGCATTAATTTTGAATCCTGAACCCAATTTTCGTGCAACTTGCTCAATCTGCATTGCAAGCTCACGGGAAGGCACCAAAACAAGTGCCTGAACTTCCGATATATTTGGATCCAATCGCTCAATGATGGGCAATAAAAAAGCCAATGTTTTTCCACTTCCTGTTGGTGATAAAACCGCCACATCATTCCCTGCATAAATGGCCTTTCTAGCCTCTGTCTGCATCGGATTTAAGGTGGAAATATCGAATTTTTCAAGGAAGCTTTTAAGTACTTCTTTGCGTTTAGGCTGCTCTGCTTTCATCTGCAATTATTTTGGGTGGCTCAATGAAGACTTGTACTTCAACTGAAGTCCCATTAGGAAGTTACGCAAATACTGTCCTTTTACGTAGCGGTAAGATTTGTGCGAAGGTTTTCTAAAAAACGCACTCAGCTCGTGTGGACTCAACTTGCGATCTACCAAAGCGAAAATCTCTAGCATATCTTCTGATCGCATGTTGAACGCGATTTTTAGCTTTCGCAAAATGGTATTGTTGCTTATTTCGTCTTCCGGTACTGGCGGTGGTCCTTCCTGCGCACCTCTGCGTTCAATGATAATACCGTTTAAAAAAATAGCCAATTCACGATCGGACATCCTAATGAATCGGTCCTCTTCCTCTGTACCCGCCCAACCTTTATACTGTGATTCGCTCACTTCAAAACCTGTAGAAGCGAAAAGTGCAACGACATGGTCGTAGTGGTAGCCAAACAAATACCGCAGGCGTCTGTAAATATCATTATTAATCATAAAGATGCCTTCGAATCTAGAGTTGGCTTAGATTTTGGTCCGCTGCTTATTCTTTTACCTCAAGTAGCGCCAATCCTGCAGGTTTGCCTTTTTTCGGATTGGGTAGCGCGTCATAAATAAGTCGATACTCCGTTGGTTCGCGCTTTTTCTTTTCGCGCTTTGGTTGATCTCCATCCCCTTTACTGCGGGGCGGTTTACGGTCCGATTTTCCATCTTTCGCACTACGTGGTTTCTCTCGCTTCGGACCACGGTCATTTCTACCACCGCCTTTTGAACCTGATTTACCACGGCTCTGACCCCTCCAAGAAGGACCCTCGCCTAATTCCGAAGGAGGTTGATCTTTCTCTAATTCACGGTCGATGAGCTGCTCAATTTTTGAGAATTTGAACCTATCGTCAGCACACACCAACGTCACGGCCATTCCTTCAGTTTTTGCTCGCGCTGTACGTCCTATACGGTGTACATAATCTTCAGCATCGCCAGGTACATCATAATTGATCACTAAATCAATTCCTTTGATGTCAATCCCTCTAGACATAACGTCCGTCGCGACCATAATACGGGTCTTTCCGCTACGGAAATCGCGCAACGCTTCCTCGCGGGCATCTTGCTCGTAATCGGACGAGATGCCCTGACAAGCATAGCCCTTCTGTAATAACGTTCGAGACAATTTCTCCACCTTTTTCTTCGTCGAACAGAAAATGATGATGGCCTGAAAATCGTCTTTATCGCCCAATATGTGACGAACTAAAGCCACCTTCTGCTCCTCATGAGCGAGGTATACCTTCTGAGTTACACCATCCGCGGGCTTCGAAATAGCCACACTGATTTCTTCGGGTTCACTTAAGATTTCTTTCGCCAATTTGCGAATCTTCGAGGCCATCGTTGCAGAGAACATTAAACTCTGGCGCTCCGCTGGTAAGGCGTCAATTATTTTGATGATGTCGTCGTAGAAACCAATGTCCAGCATCCGGTCTGCCTCATCTAGAATCAAATGCTTAACCGTATCGAATTTTACGTAGCCGCGTGCCATATGGGCCATTAATCGACCCGGAGTTGCTACAATGATATCTGCACCGCCTTTGAGTGCATCTGCTTCGGCTTCCCAGCTTACACCATCGCCTCCCCCGTAAACGGGGTAACACGATGCATTCGTAAAGTAGGCAATACCCTGAATTTGCTGATCAATTTGAATGGCCAATTCACGTGTGGGACACAAAATCAATACCTGTACACCGTCGCTCGGCGCATCTGCTATCTGGTTTAATGTAGGTAATACAAAAGCTGCCGTTTTTCCCGTTCCTGTCTGCGCACAGCCGATCAGGTCTTTTCCATCTAATATGGTGGGTATAGCTTTTATCTGAATCTCTGTCGCCTCTTCAAAGTTCATGTAGAACAAGGCATCGAGTATGGTTTCGTTTAATTTAAATTCTGAAAATTTCATTCAATTAGTTTAGGCTTAAATACGCCACCAGTTCCACTGTATTGGAAATGGCTAAGGACGAAGGGCCAGTGCCCACCGACCATTGCGTGCGGTCGATCGTAAAGGTCGCAACCCATTCACTGTTTGTACGTTGAACGACGCGAACACTTATAGGATGTGTTTCATCCCGCAAGGTAAGGCCTCCTTGCATGTCGTAGGTAGTTTCATCACCTATTTTCCCCACAAAATCAATTTTATCCGCTGTAAAACAAATAGTTGGGAATCGGTCCACGTCAAGATACTCTTGCTTTTCCTTCACATTCTTATCCCGCGCAGCGATAGAGGTTTTAAAGGTATTCGCGGGAAGGCAAGCTTCAAAAGAGGTCAGCAGGTCCCCGTTCATTAGCGCTTGACCGTTAACGTCTGAAAAACTACCCTCCACCGTGTTCAGCAGAAACTCATTTATTTCAAAGGAAACTGTTCCGCTAAGTTGCTTTTCAATGGGCTGCGCCACGAGTGCGAAAGAATAGAAAAAGAGGCAGGCAAGGAGTAAATTACGAATCATCTTAGAGGAAATTATTAAAACCATGCTCCCTTAACAACTCAAGACGGGGTCCATGTTCAATAAATTCCAAAGGAAGTTTGTGTGTGATGCATTTTCCGGGGTGGTCCAATTCAGCCATGAGTGCACTCACCGCACCTGCTAATCCCCCAAATCCTGTGCTTTCTTCAAAAACGTGTATTTCTTCAAAATCGGACAAAATCGAGCCAAAATCAGCAGAAAACGGCCAATTTTGCCCCAAATGAAGGTGATTTTGACCTTTTTTAATCAAATCTGAAAGTGCGCCTGTGCTCAACCAAAGGCTCGATCCTTCTGATTTCTGCATCCATTCGTAGGCTACAAAATCCTTTGGTGTTCCCCCTTCCGTTCGGGACTTTGGGTACCGAATAAACAGGGGCCCTTCCAGCGTACGTGCAGCCGCTTCTAAGAGCATTCCCTGCAATTCATTCCCGTTTCGAGGGTTCCAAACGGTTGCGCCTGGAATGTTCATCAAGAAATCGCCGTCGAACACCCCGTGGTGCGTAGGTCCGTCCGATCCCACCACACCTGCACGATCCACTAAAAACACCACTGGCAAATGCTGCAAGGCAACGTCGTGAATCAATTGGTCAAAGGCACGCTGTAAAAAAGTACTGTAGATGTGAACCCACGCTTTTCCACCAGCCGCAACTATTCCCGCCGCAGTACTCACCGTGTGTGCTTCATTAATTCCCGTGTCTATCAAACGATTTGGGTACAATTCGCGCAACGGCCCAAAACCACTTCCTGCGAACATGGCTGGGCTCAACAATTGGATATCTAAATTCTTTTCCAACACTACACCCATAGTTTCAGCGGCCCACCACTGAAAAGTCGTTCCAGGCTTGTACGACTTTGGTGGACTCAAATCTGGACGCTTCGTTTTAATGTGGAGGGTCTGCGGGCCCGGCTGTGCCAAAACGTGCTGCAGTGCCTCCACAAGGGCCCGCACATCATTCCCTTGCTCGAGGAACGTGTACTGCCAACCTAGAGATTGGACGTAGGTACCGTACGATTGCTGGTGGTGTAATGCACCAATGGTAGCATCAATACTGCCTTCGTTATCGTTAATAATGACTAGTGCATCCGCGCCTAAAGAACCCAAATGGTTGAGCGCTTCAAAGCTCTGTCCACCCGTCAGCGAACCGTCTCCAATAACCGCCACACGCTGCCTGGATTTTCCCGAAACCTGATCGGCCAAACAAACACCCGCAAGGGCTGAAATACTTGTAGACGCATGTCCCGCGCCAAAGAAATCATAGGGACTTTCGTCGCGCTTTAGAAAACCGGAGAGCCCACCTGGCTCGCGCATATTGACCAATTCCTCCATACGGCCTGTAAGTGCCTTGTGTATATACCCCTGGTGGCCTACATCCCATACCAATACATCTTCTGGCGTGTTCAAAACGTAATGCAAAGCCACGGTCAATTCAGCGACAGCAAGGGAACTTTCGAGGTGTGGAATCTTATCCGTGACCGCAGCGACGACTTGCTCTACCAAGGAATTGGTAAAGGATTCGAGTTGCGGTGGTTCTAATGCACGGAGGTCTGCGATCATGGCTCAAAATTAGCGCAAATAAAAACCCGCGGCGCTGCGCGCCGCGGGTTTTTCACTTAAACGCTTTTTACAATCATTTTATTAAGCGAACCACCGCGCCATCGTGCGCTGTATGCGTTCAAATAAATAATACATCACCGGCACAATCACTAGCGTGAGGAAGGTGGCAAAGGTCAAACCAAAGATGACCGTCCAAGACATGGGGCCCCAGAAGACCACGTTATCACCACCAAAGAAGATGTGCGGATTGTTTTCACTGAAAAGGGTGTAGAAGTTGATGTTCATACCCGTGGCCAATGGAATCAACCCTAAGATGGTTGTGATCGCCGTGAGCAATACCGGACGCAAACGCGTACGACCCGCTTCGACGATAGTTTCTACCAGCTCGGGAACGGGCAAAAGGGCTTTTTCATCTAAGCCCAGTTCTACTCGCTTACGCGCGCTGAGCTGCTTGATAAAGTCAATCAATACAATGGCATTGTTCACGACAATCCCCGCAAGGGAAATGATCCCGATCATGGTCATCATAATAACGAATTCCATGCGGAAAATAACTAATCCCAGTAGTACGCCGATCAATGAGAAGACTACTGTAACAAGTATGATGAACGGTGTAGAAGCAGAGTTGAATTGGCTCACCAAAATCAGGAAGATTAAAAATACTGCCATCAAAAGTGCGCCGGACAAGAAGCTCAATTCTTTTGCTTGCTCTTCTTGCTCACCCGTGAAATCTACTTTCATGCCGCGCGGTAATGCGTAATTGGCCATAGCTGCTTTTATCGCATCAACCGTTTCGGTTGGGTTTGCTCCTTCCAATACATTTGACTGAATAGATATTACGCGTTTCAAATTCTTGCGTTTCACGGAAGAGAACGTAGAAGTCTTCTTCGCTTTTGCCACCGCAGAAATAGGAACCTGTTTGATTTTACCCGAAGCTTGATCGCGGAAGGTGATTTTCTGATTCATCAAATCTTCCACGTTGTAGCGGTATTGGCTGCTCATTCGAATGTTGATCGGGTAATCGTCCTCACCGTCTTTGAATCGGCTCACTTCTTTACCAAATAACGCTGTACGCATGGCATCACCAATCTGCGCAGAACTCAACCCTAAGGCACGCGCTTTCACACGGTCCACTTCGATTGGCATTTCAGGCTTACCTGTCTCGACATCAAGCTTCAATTCCTCAATACCGGCGATGCGTTTGCCGTCGATAAAGGCCCGAATTTCGTCCGCGGTTTCGACCAACTCAAAGTAGTTATCGCCACTTATTTCAATATTTACCGGCGGGCCTGTTGGCGGGCCATTGCTGTCTTTGTCTACAGAAACCACCACTCCTGGATAATCACTCAAAGTCTCACGAATCTTGTTCAAAACGTCCGCAGAATTCACGCGATTTCCATCAAGATCTATGCGGTCTGCAAACTTGTGGAACTGTACGGTGATCTTTGCTTTGTTCGGCGTTTGTGCCATCGAAGGTCCGGCGTTTGGATCTGATGTTCCTTCACCCACCTGTGCGATGACCGATTCAACCATGTAGTTTTGGAATTCACCATTTTCATCGGTGTATTCGTACGACTGCACAATGGCCATCACTTCTTTTTCCAATTCCAACGTCACCGCGTTCGTCTCTTCAATATCAGTTCCAATAGGCATCTGGATGTATACCATAGCCTGGTTCGGCATATTTTCCGGGAAGAACAATGTCTTTGGAGGGAAGGCGCCTAGTAATACCCCAGAAAAGATGAGAAGGGCAACGGTTCCACTGAAGAATAAAATTGGTTTTCTCCCCTGAAGAGCATAAGCCAACGTCTTTTTAAACCCATTCTCTAAAGAAGGTAAGGCAGTGCCTTGGAACCATTTGGTTGCAGGGACTACGAAATAGGCGTATATCAATGCAAAGCCGCCGCCGTAGATGAAGAAATTACCAAAGGCCATTTTGCCCATGCCGTAAGCAATCACCGCACCAACAACAATCGCTATTACTGAGCGAATAGTCAGTTTTCTTTTGTTTAAGGGTGCTTCCTCCACTTTCATCAATGCCGCGGTCAATCCTGGGTTGATGACCAAGGCCACAAACAAAGAAGAAGACAATACAGTGATCAGCGTCAACGGCAGATACTTCATAAATTCACCGAAGAGCCCTGGCCAAAATGCCAGTGGTAAAAATGCTGCGAGCGTAGTTGCAGTGGAAGCAATGATCGGCATAGCTACCTCACCGGCCCCTAGTTTCGCCGCTGTAATGCGATCGTAACCTTCGTCCATGAATCTGTAAATATTCTCTACGACCACGATTCCGTTGTCTACAAGCATTCCCAAGGCCAAAACCAATGCAAAAAGCACGATGGTATTCAAAGAAATACCTAGGGCATTTAGGATGACAAAACTCATAAGCATGGACATAGGAATGGCAATTCCCACGAACATGGCATTGCGCAGTCCTAAGAAGAACATCAATACCAATACCACAAGTAACATCCCGAAAATAATGGAGTTCTCAAGATCAGCGACCTGCGTTTTCGTTTGCTCTGAAGTATCGTTAGTAACGGAAATATTTAGATTGTCCGGAAAGTAGCCGTCTTGCGCTTCAGCCAATAAAGCCGCAATTTTTTCACTAACAATAATCTGGTTTTCACCAGAACGTTTGAAGACGTCAAGCATAACAACAGAAGCACCGTATTGACGTGCATACGACTGGCGCTCTACTTCATCAAATTCAATCTCTGCAACATCTCCTAAACGGACCAATTGCATTTTTTCACTCTTAATAATCACATTCCGTAATTCATCCAAATCGCGAATCTCACCAACCACACGAACGTTACGACGGTAGCCGTCTACCAGGAGGTTACCTCCTGAAATGGTCATGTTTTCGTTTTGAATAGCACCCGCGATGTCACGGAAGCCGAGCTGCATGCTTTCCAACTTTTTGCTATCTACCAAAATGCGAACTTCTTTGGCGTCAATACCGCGAATGTCCACTTTGGAGATTTCCGTCAAATCCTCAATTCGCTCTTCAAGGTATTCACCGTAATCTTTCAATTGGTCCAATGAAAATTCACCAGACATATTGATGTTCATGATCGGCATTAATTCCGAAAAGTTCAACTCAAAGACGTTAGGATCTGCCGGTAAATCAGTAGGAAAGTCGGGCTGGCCCATGGCCGCATCTACTTTGTCCTTCACTTTGCGCAGGGCCTCGTCTGGCGTTACATCAAAGTTGAATTTTACCTGGATAGTAGAGTATCCTTCTACCGAAGTAGAATTGATTTTATCTACACCAGAAATTCCATTGATTTCCTTTTCTAACGGACGTGTAATGAGTTTCTCAATGTCCAACGGTGAGTTTCCTGGATACGGCGTTCCCACATAAATCTCTGGGGTCACAATCTCCGGAAAAGCCTCCGAGGGCATTGATGTATAACTTTTAATACCTGCGATAAAAATAATCGCGGTAAGCACATAGACAGTCATCGTATTCTTCACCGAAAAGGTGGAGGGACCGAACTGTTTAATGAGACTTTTCTTTTCTTCCATGCTAGTATGGCCTGTTTGAATTATCCTATGACGACGTTCTGACCTGTACGAACGCTACGCGATCCTTTGTCCACAACTACGGTTCCTGCTTCAAGTCCCGTTAAAATTTCTGTTCTTCCTTCAAAGGTCAGCCCTGTGCTTACCCATGTTTTTACTACCTCGAAGTGCGTCGCTCCAGCGACAGGCTTCAGTGTATAAATGAAGTCGTTGCCTTCAACATCTTGCTGTACCAGACTCGCAGGTACAGTTAAGGCCGCAGCGTTGCTGTAATCTTGAAGGGCCACATGTACCATTTGGTTTGGCTTCACGCCTTCACTCGACGGTAGACTCACATTGATGGAGAATGTTCGGTTGCCTTCTTGAATGAATTGACCCACTTGAAGTACCTCTGCAGCTACTTCATAATCCATGGAAGTGAACGCAACATTTGCAGGCGTTCCTACGCGTACACGGTTAGCGTAAGATTCTGGCACATCTGCCTTAACATATACGCCTGACGTATTAACTAAGCGCATTGACGGCATCTGCGGCGCCGCTATCTCCCCTTCTTTTGCAAATATGTTGTCTATTGCTCCTGCGAAGGGCGCGCGAATTTCGCTGAGTGCTATTTGCTCTTTTAGTGTGGTCACTTTTTGGACCAAACCGTCGTAGTTGTTTTTCGTCTGCAAATATTGAATCTCTGAACCAATCTGTTCGTTCATCCAAAGTCTCTCCTGCTTCTCAAAAACCGTCTTCGCTAAAGCTAAACCGTTCTCCAATTCCTTTAAAGACGAGGCCAAGATATCAGTGTCCAACGTCATTAATAACTGGCCCTTTGCGACACGCTGGCCATTGCGAACGTGAATCTTCGCTACTTTTCCACTGGCCGTAGGATACAGGTTGATACTCTTGTCCGCCTCAACGAGACCAAAGACATCGAAATAATGCACGAAAGTGGAAGGCGCAACTTCAATCGACGTTACGCGATCGTAACGCTCAATGGTGTCCATTGCTTCCAATTTTGCATCAACAGCAGCAATTTCTGCATCGACTGTCGAACGCACCTCAACAAGGCTGTCTTTTTGTGCCTTGAGTTCTTCCATGGTACCCACAGATTGTTCTGGTGCACCACACGATGCTAGAACTACGCCTCCTAAAATGAATCCTAATTTTTTCATGTTCCGGTATTATTGCTTTTGCTGTTTTGTCATTAAATATTCCAATTCGGACTTCTTGTCCAATGCGTTTTGCGCTGCCATAAACATGGCTTGAAGCGCCTCCTGGTATTGTGTTTCTGTTTGTGTCAACTCCATTGAAGAAGCCAGGCCTTCATCGTATTCCTTGCGTCGTTGATCGCGAATGCGTTTCGCCAAAGCGACGTTTTCTTTTTGCGCTAAAAAATTAGCAATGCCTTGATGGAATTCGTTGACCAACGCACCGTGTTGCATAATCAACCCTTCTTCCAATTGCTGCAAACCAATCATTGCTTGTTCGCGCTGAATTTTTGCTTCCTGAACCTGCGCGCGGCCGTTTCCTGAGGAGAACAAAGGCACACTAACGCTTCCTGCAACCAAACTGCTTGGAATGTCTACCGCAGCGTCGCCAAAAATATTTGATTCACTGCTCATGTATTGAATGTTGTTTTGGTAGCTCACCCCAATAGATGGGAGATAGGCCAACTGCTTGTTCAATACTTGCAGCTTTGCACCCTCCACTTGATTCGCCATACCGAGGTAATCGACCGATTTTGTAGGATCAAACCCTACAGTCGTCAAGGTGCTCGCAGCAGCAGCATTCACAACTAAATCTTCCATTTTATCTGCCAGCAACAACTCCTGCTGCACGGGATAGCCCATCTGCAACTTCAGTAACATCTTAGCAACATTTGCCTGGCCTTCGGTGTAGCGCAATGCGTTTTCAACGTTGTTGTAGTTCAACATCATCTGGTCGGCATCTGCTTTACTAACCATACCGGCCTCGTTCATTTTCTTCATTTCCTCCGCCAAATCTGCCAAATAGCCTTTGTTCGCTTTCAACACTTCAACACTCTCTTCACTCAAAAGTGCCAAATGGTATGCTTTCGCAACCTCACGTTTCAAAGACGCTTTACTTTGGTCCATGCCGATCTCGGCACTTTCTTTCAATACTTTAGCTGCCATCAAGGCAACAACGTATGAGCCGTCAAAGATCAATTGGTTCACGACCAAACCTCCTTGCGCCTGATAATCTGTACCAAACACCAATTCTTCTAGTACCCCATTTCCGTCGAAATCGGTCACCAAAGCACCCAACTCCACGTTATAGATGTACTGACCGCTGGCAGATGCTTGCGGCAGTCCAATGGCTAAATTTTGTAGATAAATCTGACGCGCGCGTTGAATCTCTAATTCCGCGATTTGCACGCCGTACGCATGATCAAGCGCATACTCTTGCGCGGAAGCAAGGGTAAATTTTTCTTGCGCTTGGCCCGTAAAGGCGCAGCATAGTATGCTGAAGAGCATGACCGTTTTTCTCATTATTGTGTTGCTATTAATTGATTCAGATATTCTAGACCGTTGGCGGATGCGATACCGCGAATATGATAACGCAAGCTCGTCTTGCGCAATTGGTCCAATTTGATATTCTCGTTTGAAACCACCCCTTCATGAACCGCCAAAATGTGGCCATAGTACAGCAAAGTAATGTGGTCTACATGCAAATCCGCTCTGTACAAACCCTCGCGGATCCCTTGCTCTAAATTGCGTTTTGTCACCGTGAAAACAATGTCTTCGCGCTTCACTTTCATCCCCTTAGCGATAGAAGGATAGTAATGATCAAGCTGGTGCAATAGTCGGTCCTTATCATCGCGCATGCGTACTTCTGCAAAACGTTCCATTGCAAAAAGTTGGTCAATGGCATTCCCATTAACTTGAGAGATGGCTTCTTCCAGCTCTGCCTTCATAAACGCAGCAGCCTGCTCAAATACCTTTTCTAATAGATCCTCTTTATTCTTGACGTGTTTATACAGCGTCTTTTTCGATATACCACAACTGCTCGCGATTTGATCCATGTTCACGCTTTTCACCCCGAACTGTAGAAACAATTCGAGGCTAGTGAACAAAACGCGGGACAATTCAGTATCCATTAATTTCGGTTAGTTAAGTACGGAGTAATGGGGATTTAACACGTTGAGGAAACAATTGTTCTAAAAAATGTTTCCAATGTTTCGCCATTTTGAACAACTTCCGTGCCAAAGAGTAGTTTTTGAAAAAAAATACGCGCCTGTTCTGCCTTAATTTGCCGATGAAATAGCATCTTTGTTACAAACAAGTTGAATCATGAGCATTAAGCACCTCTTACAATCGCCACCCATTGGCACCAGCATCACCATTAAGGGCTGGGTTCGCACCTTCCGCAGCAACCGTTTCATTGCTATAAACGACGGTTCTACAATCGCGAATCTTCAGTGTGTTGTGGATTTTGAAAAAGAGGACGAGAATGAACTCAAGCGCATCACGACAGGATCTTGTCTTTCCATCACTGGCCAGCTCGTTGAAAGCCAAGGAAAGGGACAAACCGTAGAAATCATCGTGGATTCGTTTGAGGTTTTAGGAGACGCACCCGTAGACGACTACCCGCTCCAACCAAAAAAACACAGCTTAGAGTTCTTACGTGAAATTGCCCATTTGCGCCCACGCACAAATACCTTCAGTGCGGTATTCAGAGTGCGTCACGCCCTTTCATTTGCCATACACAACTACTTCAACAAAGAAGGTTTTGTCAACTGGCACAGCCCCATCATTACAGGATCTGATGCCGAAGGTGCAGGGGAAATGTTCCGGGTCAGCACGCTTCCTGCTTCAGGCGGTGAGGTCGCCGAAGACTTTTTTGGGAAGGAAACACACCTCACGGTCAGTGGTCAACTAGAAGGCGAATTAGGTGCTTTAGCTCTGGGTAAAATCTACACCTTTGGGCCTACTTTTCGTGCTGAAAATTCCAATACTACTCGCCACCTCGCGGAATTTTGGATGGTAGAGCCGGAGATGGCTTTTTACGATCTCAATATGAACATGGACCTTGCGGAAGACTTCTTGAAATATTGTCTTCGCTACATTCTGGACAATTGCCGTGAAGATTTGGCATTCCTGGATAGTCGTTATGCAGAGGAGCAAAAAGGGAAGCCACAGAATGAACGCGCAGAACAAGGCCTGATCGAGAAATTAGAATTCGTAGCCAACAACGATTTCGTGCGTCTTTCATATACTGATGCGATTGAAATCTTGAAGAACAGCAAGCCGAACAAAAAGAAGAAATTCAAATACCGTATTGAAGAATGGGGTGCAGATCTTCAAAGTGAACACGAGCGTTTCTTAGTAGAAAAGCACTTTAAGGCACCTGTAGTGTTGTACGATTACCCTGCGTCCATAAAAGCGTTTTACATGCGTCTGAACGAAGACGGAAAGACCGTACGTGCCATGGATATTCTTTTCCCTGGAATTGGGGAGATTGTTGGTGGTTCGCAGCGTGAAGAACGTTACGACGTGCTCAAAGAAAAAGTAGCTGCCGTCGGCATCCCAGAAGAGGAACTTTGGTGGTACCTGGAAACGCGTAAGTTCGGAACCTGTATTCATAGTGGTTTTGGCCTGGGCTTCGAACGTTTGGTCCAATTCTCAACGGGCATGGGCAACATCCGCGATGTCATTCCATTCCCCAGAACACCAGGAAGCGCAAACTTCTAACCCCCTTCACCTCCCTAATCCATGCTGAAACAAAACCTGTCACAAAAACTTCAACAGAAGCTGAGTCCACAACAGATTCAGCTCATGAAGCTTGTGCAGCTGCAAACGCAGAGCTTGGAAGCGCGGATCAAACAAGAGATTGAAGAAAACCCCGCGCTACAGGAAGGAAAAGAAAAAGCCGAAGACAATTTTGAAAACGATGCTTCTGACGAACGCGAAGTGCGCGACTCGATGGAAGAAATTAACTGGGACGACTACCTTGGAGACGACGAGACCCCAGACTACCGCACAAAAGCGAACAACTACAGCTCTGACGATGAGATGTATGAGGCACCTGTCCTTGTCAACGAAAGCTTCCACGACAGCCTTATTTCACAATTGCGCCTGCGCGACTTAAGTTCTGAAGAACTTGAATTGGTGGTCTACCTAGTGGGCACTATTGACGACGACGGTCTTTTACGACGGGACCTCATAGATATCGTCGACGACCTTGCTTTTTCACAAGGGGTATTTACCGAAGAGAAGGAGCTGGAGCGTCTTCTTGAGATTATTCAAGATTTAGATCCGCCCGGGGTTGGCGGACGGGATTTGCGGGAATGCTTAATGCTCCAATTGGAACGCAAGCGGCCCTCCTTCAAAGTGAATCTAGCCCTGAGCATCTTAGACAATCATTTTGACAGCTTCGTGAAGCGTCACTACCAAAAATTGATGGACCGATTAGGCGTCAATGAGGATGAACTTCGCGACGCCATCGAGGAAATTGGCCGGTTAAACCCTAAACCGGGTGGCTCCTCCAACCTCAGCCGTCCCACTGAAAATGTCATCCCAGATTACAACCTCCAGATTGTGGACGACGAGCTAGAGCTTACCCTTAATGGCCGCAATGCCCCTGAACTCAGCTTGAGTCGCCAATACCGTGACATGCTCGAGCATTACAAGGCCAGTAAAGAGAAAAATAAGGCTGAAAAAGAGGCCGCCTTGTTCGTCAAACAAAAATTGGACAGTGCAAAATGGTTCATAGACGCCATTGTACAGCGTCAACAAACGCTGATGCTCACCATGCAGTCAATTCTCAACTACCAACGCGATTATTTTCTCACGGGCGATGAGCGCAAACTCCGCCCCATGATCCTCAAGGACATCGCGGAAGAAATCGGGATGGACATCTCTACCGTCAGTCGTGTTGCTTCGAACAAATACATTCAAACGCCCTACGGTACCTTTCTCATCAAGCGCTTCTTCTCCGAATCCATGACCAATTCCGATGGTGAGGAAGTCAGCACGCGCGAAATCAAGAAAATTTTAGAGGATACCGTTGCAGAAGAGGACAAGCGTAAACCCATGACAGATGATGCGCTGGCCAAAATTTTAAAAGAAAAAGGCTACCCCATTGCCCGTCGTACGGTGGCTAAATACCGTGAACAACTGGATATTCCGGTAGCTCGAATGCGAAAGGAATTGTAGATGAGTTCCCTTAAACACAGTTTTAGTCAAGCCATCAGCTACCTCTTTCATCCAGGCATCATGCCAACCGTTGGTGCTTTTTTTGTGCTTTGGTCCGTTCCAGAAACGTATTCCTGGAGCACCATTTTCAAAATAACCTCCACCGTTTTCGTGGGCACCTATGTATCTCCACTCATTGCTATTCTTTTGCTTCGAGCCAGTAAAATCATTTCCAGTATCCACCTGATCGAACGTGAAGACCGCATCTACCCTTACATCACAGGAGCAGCTTGCGCATTTGCTACTGCGGCATTTTTAAGAACGGCTATGGCGCCGATGGAAATTTACCTGAGCGTATACGGTACTGCCTTTGTTCTTATTGTAAGTACCATACTCATACCCTATTTCAAAAGCAGCGCCCACATGGCAGGGGCGGCGGGGTTCTTTGCCTTATACCTTTGTCTGCATCAGCGCTATGGTGTAGGACGACCAGAATACCTTCTGCTCCTCTTGGTCGTTTTAGGTGCAGTGGCCTGGTCTCGAATTAGTCTCAAAAGACACACGCTTCAAGAACTTTTATCCGGCGGTTTACTGGGGTTCTTCACCGTTTACGCGTTACTCTCTCAACAAAGCTAAACGTTTACTCATTTCGTTTGCTAAAGCCGCGAGAATTGAGGATATTTAAAGTTCAATTATTCAGGCTTACAAACACACTCGTTCATGAAAACTTTGTTTAGAACACTATTTACCGCTTTGGCATTAGTATTTTTCGTTCAAAATGCTTCGGCATCTCACAACGCAGGAGGAGATCTCCATTATGAATACATCAGCTCTACCGGTAATAGCCACAAGTATAAAATTTACATGCGTCTTTACCGTGATAATAACGGTATTACGCTACCCACGAGCGCAACCATTTACGCTTGTTCAGCAAATTATGCGACGGTTAGTGCAACGCTTACTGAGACGACTCCTTCAACAAGCGGCTCAGGTGTTGTAGCGCCCACACTCTTTGACTGTGTGAGCTCATCAAACGCTGGTGTTACCATTCACGTTGTTACTTACGAAGGTGAAATAACCCTCCCCGGTAACGCTCCGGATTGGACCTTCTCATTTTCGACATGTTGTAGAAATCCAGCCGTTGATAATATTGTCAACCCATCCTCTCAAGGGTTCTACATTGAAGCAAAACTAAATAACCAAATTGGTCAAAACACATCGCCTGAATTCGTTAGTGAGCCCGTTCGCGCTTTCTGTACCGGACGTACGTTTAACTGGAAGCAGAGTTCTGTTGAGCCAGATGGTGATTCAATCTTCTACAGAATTACACACGTTAAAGCAGGTGCTTCGAATAACTGTACACCCACAAACATTGCTTATGCAACAGGTTGGACGTACGATCAGCCCATCACCACCTCCCCTGCGAATTCCCTTACCATGAACCCAACTACGGGTTTAATTACTTTCAAACCTTCTTCGGTCGAGATTGATGTAATGGCAGTTACGATAGATGAGTACCGTTATGACTCTGTGCTCTACGTATGGCGCAAGATTGGTGAAGTAAACCGTGATATGCAGATTGCAATTGCTTCCGCCTGTACTCCTAATGCACAGGCTGGTGTTCAACTGGACTATCAAGCTCCTGGGATTTATCAAGATCCAGTCAATGGTCTTCCTACGGTAGATTACAACTGTTTGGATTCAACGGTTACTTTGAAATTTAAGGTGAAGCTGGATTGTTCATCAATATCTCCAGATGGAACCGACTTCCGATTAACAAAACCCGATGGTCAACCGCTTGCGATAGAATCTTTCACAGCAAACTGTGATAATAACTATGAGGCAACCCAGATGACGATCAAGCTTTACAAACCACTCTCGAAAAACGGGAAATACTTCTTGTACTCGAAAGTCGGTAACGATGGAAACACGCTCTTGAATAAGTGTGGTTTCCCAATGAACGAATTTGATACCATTCAATTAAATGTAACCGGCTGTTTCAACGCCATCTACGAAATGGAGAATGTAACCATCGAAGAAGATCAAAACCCAGTCGTTGAGTGGAGTGCTGATACCTCATCGTACCCAGATTACCTTTTCCAAGAGTGGCAAATCTTCCGCAAGGATCCAGGTCAGACGCAATACCAGCAGGTAGGTACTGTATTCAACCAATACAAATACGACTTCAAAGACAACCAAATCGGATTCATTAAAGTCGATCAAGACAGCTACGAATACCGTGTTGACATGAAACTCAATGACGATATGCAAGGAGCTACCAACAGTATTCGAAGCGTACTTCTCGAACGCAGCAATGGAATGGTGCCAATCATTGATCCGGATACCATCCCAGTAGACCTTATTTGGAACCAGTACAACGGATGGGCTGTTGATAGTTACACTGTTTTCTTACAAGAGAAGATTGGTGGAACATGGATGGGCGAATGGATTCACGACCATGTGGCTTCGCCTCAAAACCCTGTTCTCGCGCCAGATACAACCTACCGCATGTTCTTAGAATTAGCGCCGGGCGAATACCGCGTGTGCATTAGAACTACAGATCCGGTAGATACGCAGTATACTGCCTATTCAAACTGTTTGCCTATTATCATCAATACGCCTCCTTACCCGGATACAGTGGTCGTGCCTAACTTCATTACGCCTAATGGTGATAACGTGAATGATGGCTTTATCATTCAGAACATTGATGATTACAAAGATCTAAGCCAGTTGACCATTTACAACAGATGGGGCGATCGCGTATGGCAGAGCGAATACCTCTACGACAACGCGAACCCATGGCGCGGTACCAACCAAAACGGTACCAAGCTGGCAGACGGTGTATACATGTACACCTTAGAATTGGTGAATGCCTCTGACGACTATGAATATTCAGTCAACGGTACAGTCACTATTCTGGATGCGCAATAGCATTCTTAACAACGTAGTCCCCACTCGATAACACGAGAACACTGGCCCGGCCCCAAAGGGAGCCGGGCCTTTTTTATCTTTGAGGCATGGCAGACAGTATCCACATCACGAATTTGCTAAAAACACTCCCGAACAAACCGGGGGTCTACCAGCATATGGATAAATCTGGCAACATCCTGTATATAGGAAAAGCTAAGGATCTCAAAAAGCGCGTGAGTTCCTACTTCACCAAAAGCGTCACAAGCGCTCGCATCGCGGTTATGGTGAAAAAAGTAGCCGACATTAAAGTGATCGTGACCGATTCCGAGGGCGATGCACTCCTGCTAGAAAACAACCTTATTAAAGAGCATCAACCGCGCTACAATATCAATCTCAAAGACGATAAAAGTTACCCCTACATCACCATCCGTAAAGAACGCTTTCCGCGGATTTATGGTTTGCGCAACATCATCAGAGACGGCAGCGAGTACTACGGTCCTTACCCCAACGTAAAGTCCATGAAGGCTGTTCTTGAACTGATTCGTCAGATGTATCCCACACGCACATGTAAATACAATCTTAGCGAAGAGAACATCGATAAAGGAAAGTTTAAGATTTGCCTTGAGTACCACATCGGGAACTGCAAGGCTCCTTGCGAGGCATTGCAATCGGAGGAGGATTACGAAGCAGACGTGAGCGCCGCACGGAACATCATCAAAGGACAACTCAGTGCTGTCAAAAAGCATTTAAAGGAGCGTATGTTAGGCCACGCCGAAGCTTTGGAATTTGAGCAGGCGCAGTTGTGCAAGGAAAAGTTAGACGCGCTAGAAAAGTATGCTGCGAAGAGCACAGTAGTGAGCAACCAACTGACCAATATTGATGTATACAGTGTGAGTATGGATGCGGAGTTTGGCTACGTAAACTACTTACAGGTTATTGAAGGTGCCATTGTCCAGAGTTATACCGTAGAGATCAAGAAAAAATTAGAAGAAGAGCCGCAGGATTTTCTTCATATCGCTATTCCTGAAATACGGTCCCTTTTTGGCTCTACTTCGCGACAAATCTATACCTCCCACACTATTGATTTGCCTATAGAGGGCAGCACATTCACGGTTCCACAAAAAGGTGAGAAGCGTAAATTGATTGAACTGAGCATTAAAAATGCCATGTATTACCGTCAGGAAAAACTAAAAAATATTCAGATTGTAGATCCCGACCGGCACGTGAAGCGTATCATGACGCAAATGAAGCAGGATCTGCGTATGCCGGTTGAACCCAGACACCTTGAATGTTTTGACAACTCAAATATTCAAGGGACAAATCCAGCGAGCGCTTGTGTCGTTTTTAAAGACGGGAAGCCTTCAAAAAAAGACTACCGCAAATTCAATATTAAAACAGTGGAAGGCCCGGACGATTATGCGTCTATGGAGGAAGTAGTGCACCGCCGTTACCGCAGGCTGCAAGAGGAAGGCGAGCCGCTGCCGCAGCTCATTGTCATTGATGGCGGTAAGGGGCAACTAGGTGCTGCACTTAAAGCACTAGAACGCCTAGGACTGCGCGGAAAAATAACCATCATCGGGATTGCGAAAAGACTGGAAGAACTTTACTTCCCAGGTGATCCCTATCCACTGCACCTAGATAAGCGTTCGGAAACATTGAAAATCATTCAGCAAGCACGCGATGAAGCACATAGGTTCAGCTTAAGCCACCACCGTTCGCGGCGCAGCAAGGGTGCGTTTAAAAGTGAATTAGAAGGTGTGAAGGGAATCGGACCAGAAACGATCAAAGACCTCATTAAGGTTTTTAAAAGCGTGAAAAACATAAAGGCTGCCGCTCCGGAACAGTTGGCAGAAGTGGTAGGTCATTCCAAAGCCAAACTGCTCACGGCCTATTTCTCGTCAATCAAATAGGTCTCCCAACTGACGTGAAAGAAAAGTACAGCTGTTTCATCGCGCTCGTTGAAATACTGAATCATTCTTGCCACCGTTGCGACAATTTCTTTGGCCTTTTCAATACGTTCTTTTAAAATCACCTCAATACTGTCAATATAAATGGCAACCCCTTCACCGCTTACGGTCATCTCCTCTGGATCCTTCTCCTCTTCGTCTTCTTGGCCTAGAATCTTGACAATAGGCCAATTCAATTGGGCCGCTTTGAGCTCCTCACGAACCTCATCAGCATCTACGACGAATTGTACAGACGTTCCTTCAAACATAATGGTGTAATTTTCTTCAAAGGTCAGATAAAATCACTGATCTCATCCAATCCTTTCTTAGAAATGTCGGGCACTTCTGCACCCTCGGCAGGGTATCCTAGCGGCAGCAGTAAAAAGGGCTTTTCATTCGATGGGCGACCCAGGATTTCCGAGAGAAATCCCATGGGAGATGGGGTGTGCGTCAAGGTGACTAATCCCGCCGCGTGTATAGCCGCAATCAAGAATCCACAAGCAATTCCTACACTTTCCTGAACGTAATAGTTTTTCGCTTTTGAACCATCCGCTTCAAGGTCAAAATTCTTGCGAAAAACCACAATGAGCCAAGGCGCATCTTCCAGAAAAGGTTTTTCCCAGTCGGTCGCAAAAGGCTTGAGGTCCTCGAGCCATTCTTCCGTGGCACGTCCCCCATAAAAGGCTTTCTCTTCCTCCTCTGCTGCAGTACGTATTTTCCTTTTAACCTCCGGGTTTTCGACCGCAACGAAATGCCACGGCTGTTTGTTTGCCCCTGAAGGCGCGGAAGCAGCTAAACCGATAAGACGTTTTACTATCGTTCGAGAGACTGGCTTCTTGCTGTACATGCGTAGGCTGCGTCTAGTTTGAAGTGACGTTTCAAAGTTTTCAAACAACGCACGAGCATCTGTATCAGAAGCTGGCCAGGGTGTGTATGGTAGAAATTTAGGATCCATGACCCTAAAATAAGGCTTTAGTCGTCGCTGAGGACTTTTCCATCTTCGATACTAATGATTCGACGGGCTTTTTTGATGACGCGGTCGTCGTGTGTAGCAAAAACAAAGGTCATCCCCTCCTCCTTATTCAAACGCTCCATAATATCTAATAGGTTTGCCGTACTCTGCGAATCAAGATTTGCCGTAGGTTCATCGGCCAAAACAAATTGAGGCTTTGAAGCCAAGGCCCTGGCCACGGCAACGCGCTGCTGTTGACCGCCTGAAAGCTGACCTGGTCGTTTGTCCTCCTTTCCTTTCAACCCAACGGCTTCAAGCAGCTGCTGGGCGCGCGCTTCGCGTTCCTCCTTTGGCCGGTTTTGAAGAAGCATAATGAAACTAACATTTTCCTGAGCAGAAAGCACTGGTATAAGATTGTAGGCTTGAAAGACGAACCCAATATTGCGCAATCTAAAGTCAATCAATGCATTTTCACTCAGTGTGGTAATGTCCACTCCTCCAATAGCAATGGAGCCGGCCGTAGGCTGGTCGAGCCCTCCAAGCATATTTAGAAGCGTGGTTTTGCCACATCCCGACGGGCCTTTGAGCGCGGTAAACTCTCCTTGCGTTATGGTAAGGCTAATGCCGTTCACAGCGTGTACAGGAACAGCACCCTCATAGACCTTTTCTAGGTTTTTAACTTCGATAACAGGTTTACTCATAACTTAAATGCCACGTATGGCTTCTACAGGGTTCAATTTTAAGGCCTTAATTGCGGGTAAAATGGAGGCGATCAAAGCCGTTGTGATTACCATTACGGCAATAATGAGGTAATAGCTGGGGACGATTTCCGGGTAAATCATGCTCTGCACGCCCAATTCTGCCAAACCGTCTTGCTTGCTGGATAAATCTATACCGATACGCATCATGGCGCGTGTGCTCAGATCACCCAGAAGTATCCCGATTGGGCCACCAACAAATCCAAGCATCAGCGTTTCGACCAAAATCATTAAAAAGAGCTTGCGCTTATTCATCCCTACGGCCATAAGCATGCCTAATTCTCTACGGCGCTCTAAAATGGCCATGAGCATGTTGTTGATGATGCCGAAAAGAAGCGCCATCATAATAATTCCTAAAACAAGTACAAGCATAATTGCCATCATATCGTCGGCAAAGCCCAATTCCGGACGTACCTGTTTCCATGACTTCACGGCTAAACCAACAGGCATTGCTGCAGCCAATGCCCCCGCTTTTTCTTCGGTATCTACAGTCTCCTCAAACCTTACCAAAACCTCGTGTACTAGGGGGGCTCCTATGGTTTTTTCTAAATCTTCATGATGCACATAAACGTGAAATTCGTCCCAAGTCGCATTCAATGTTTTGTAAATGCCTGAAATCCGAAACGACGCTCTGCTGAGATTGCCTTCTGCATCTTGAAAGGTGAGGACCACCTTACTTCGTAACTTCAAGCCTAATCGCTTAGCTAATTTTTCCCCAATCAAAAGTCGGTTGCGTCCAGAGTCCTCAAAAAAGTCTCCGTCAACAATGTAATCTGCCAGAGTAGTTTGAAGGCGCTCTTCTTCTGGCCAAACCCCCATTATGCGAACTGCACGAGCACTTTTCGCAGAGTTAATCATTCCGCCTAGCACGGTGCGTTGTGCGGTGCCGCTGACAAACGGGAGTGCTTCTACTTTTTCACGAAGGGCTACAACCGTTGCGGAATCTGCGATAACCGCTGTCGAAAGGGGTTCTGCATCAAAATCTTGATGATGTATTTGCGCATGCCCGGTAGTAGTCCCAATAGCCGATGCCGTACGCTCGTTATTCATCCCAAAAGAGAAGCCAATGATGAGAAGCCCTGCCCAAATACCTACCGCAATGGATCCAATTACTATAAACGAGCGCACCTTTGCACGCCATATATTTCGCCAAGCCACTTTAAAAATCATGCGCGCATACTTTTTACCGGGTTCAACTTCATGATTTTCCAAACGGCATAACTACTCACCAGTACACCGATCACAAAGACTATTGCTCCATGGTTCAAATTAATTAAGAACGAAGTGGTAGTGTATAATTTGGGTTCAAAATCGAATTGTTCAATAGCTTCTTTCATCTGTCCACTAAGGTCGATGGGGTTGTATTTAAAGTAAAATTGGACCGGTTTCACCGCGGCCATTCCCACCACTGCGCCACCGACGAGGAGCATCAAATTTTCTAACACGGTGACGGCCGCTAACGTCGTTTTACGCATGCCTATACTCACCAATATGCCAAACTCACGCTCGCGTTCGCTTACCATCATGATGACCGTACCGAGCAAAACGAAGGATATAATAAAGTACAGTATGGTTACAAATATTTGGCCGCCGGCCATATCCGCTTCAATGGTTTGGACCAATTCTGGAAACAGTTGTTCCCAGTCTAACAATTCAAAATCTGATCCTAATAATGGCTCGAGTGCTGCTTTCACTTCTGCGAAATCCGCGTTGGGTTCTAAATCCACCACCACGGTGGTCAACAGTCCCGTGGCGTTGTACATCCACTGGGCGGTCTCGATGGGCATGACTACGAGTTGTTTGTTGAGCTCAGGATTGGATATTTTAGCAATACCGGCAACCATGAATTGGCCGTAAGCACTTGCCCCGCGGTAACCTTGACCCAAAAACATAAGTGAATCACCGACCTCAACGTGTAAATATTCTGCAAGTCCCTCCGAAACTACTACTTCATTAGAGGCAGGTGCGAAAAGGCGACCGTCAATCAATTGGTCCGTTAAACGCAATCCGGACAATTCCCCCTCGGGACGAATACCCAGCACCAAACTGCCTCTGTTATTGTCGCCCGTACTTACTAAAGAAAAGCTCTCCAGCCTAGGCACCAGCGAACGCACTCCAGGTACATTTTCCATTGCATCCCAGTCCAGCGTTGCCTCGTCCATACTCAAATCCAGACTCTGGTCGCCCCAAAATCCCTTTTGATGCACTTGTAGATAGCCAAAGTTGTTTGCGACGATATCACCGACCATGTGTTCCCACACACCCACCTGAAAGCTGCGAAGTACCACAGCGAAAATCACACAAAACATAACCGCAGCTATGGTGATAATACTTCTTCCTTTATTACGCCAGATGTTGCGCCAGGCCAATTTGAACATTATTCGACCCTTTTCATGTTACTGCGCTCGAAGAAGCCCTCAGCGAATGTGGGGTTGAAGTTGAGCGCCTTGTACGTCATTTCTGTAAAATTACCCTCATCATCGGCAGGGGTGATGCGAAGTTTTGAAGGCAAATTAGTTCCACTAAAAGACTTGATTTCCGTTGCCTCAAGGGTAGTGATCAGGTAGTCATCTTCATCGTAAAATTCAGTGCGTAATTGCAGGAATTGATCAACGGATATAAAAGTGATCACCTGACCCCAAACGACCGCCGCATCTGCTTTAGGTGCCAAAGCAATCTTAAAACATTTCGTGCCATTTACGGACTCAATACCTAAAAGGGTAGGGTTGTAATCCTCCACCAACGAACCGGCGTTTATTAATGCGTCGTTCGTAAAGTCCGTTCCCATCCAGCTCTGCACCATCGCCGCAGGTAGTGCCACAATTTTCTTAATGCCCGGCACAAAATGCCAAACGTCGTCTCCATTACGAAGGAAAACGGTCCCTTTTTCACGTGCTGGACCGGTCACTAAAATCATGGTTTTATCCAAGCCTTGGTTCCATATTTTTGCCTCCATCGTGCGTTCCCAACGAGGACGTACTGTACGAATGCTCACCTCAGCGGCAAGATCGGCACCCGATAGTTTTGCTTCTGCTTTTTGGAGAATTGAAGTAGGGTTTTGTGCTAATGCTGCTGTTGTGCAGCACAGTAAAAGGAAGCTCTGGAATACTTTAGTCATCGTCTTTGTTGGTCTACCTTACTAACGCAACGCTCAGGCGTAAGTTTGCGAAAGTCTAGGTTAATTTCTGGGCCAATTTTGCCATGGTCTTCTTCGCCGATTTCCCTTCGTACATCACTTCATAAACTGCTTTGACAATAGGCATTCGAACCTCTTGCTTCTTGCGGATTTTTGATACCAATGCTGCTGCGTAATACCCCTCCGCCACCATGGTCATTTCTGCCTTTGCGCTTTTGACAGTGTAGCCTTTACCGAGCATGTTACCAAGCATTCGGTTCCTAGAGAATTGGCTGTAACAGGTGACCAATAAATCGCCCAAATAGGCACTCTTTTTAATATTAATCCTGCCTTCACACGTACTCTTCATGAAACGACGCATCTCACGTGCTGCATTCGAAATGAGTACTGCTTGGAAATTATCCCCGTAACCCAAACCGTGGCACATCCCCGCGGCTATAGCATAGATGTTCTTCATCACCGCAGCATATTCTGTGCCGTAGATATCTGTACTCAGCGTGCACCGTACGTAATGGCTCTGTAAAACGCTCGCAACCTTTTTAGATGCGCTTGCATCTATCGCGGCAACGGTAAGAAAACTCAATCTTTCCAGTGCAATTTCTTCTGCATGACAAGGACCCGTAATTACTACGATGTGATCTTCTGGGACGCCAACTACTTCACGCAGGTATTCTCCAACAATCATGTTCTCGTCGGGAATGATGCCTTTGATCGTCGAGCAAACGAGTTTTCCCTCAAGCGCACCGCTATCCATGTTTAACAATACCTCTTTAACGAATGCACTGGGCACGGCGAAAATGATCACATCACAACCTGAGATTGCCGCATTTATATCTGTAAAAATTTTAATACTTCCCTCATCGAAGGCTACGGAAGAAAGATAGCGGGGATTGTGGTGGTACTCTCGAATATGCGCGGCGCTTTCTTCGTTGTGCATCCACCAATGGCAGCTGCCCAAATTCTCACTGACCATCTTCACCACGGCAGTCCCAAAAGAACCTCCGCCAATAACGGCCACACTTGGTTGCGTGCTTTGCATCTGATCTCCCATTAAAAGGTAATTTCCGTTTCTACTTCCTCACCGTCTCTCACATACACCAAAGCCGTCGTATCGCCTTTCTTAAAGGCCCCCAACGCCGTCATGTACGCATAAATATCATCAATGGCGATAGCTCCAATCTTCATGATCACGTCACCCGCTTTCAATCCGGCGTTGGCCCCGGGGCGCCCTTCGGTCGCCCCGTCGATACGAAGCCCCGGCCCGCCAAAAAGGTAATCTGGTACGACCCCTAAGGTCACGGAGAAGTTCGGCGTGGTCTTCTGTTCTGAAGAAGTGGTTTTTTGGAAGGTTACGTTTTCATAATAGGCCGTACGCGCGGTGATGGTGTAGATTAACGAGGCGAGTTTGGCCATGCCTTTGTAGTTGATCTTGTCCGCATCGTCTGTCGGCTTGTGGTAGTCGTCATGGGTTCCCGTGAACAAGTGCAATACCGGCAAATCCTTATAATAAAAGGACGTTTGGTCTGAGGGGCCCACACCCGCAGGGTCTTTTTTGATGTCCAAACCGTGGATCGGTGTGTCGAGGATCTCGTCCCATTCCACTGCCGTACCTGTTCCAGAAAGCTGGAGGCGGTTGTCGCGTAGTCGTCCAACCATGTCGCTGTTGATCATGTATTCTACCTCCTTTAGCGGGAATGTCGGGTTATTGGCCCAGTATTTCGAGCCAATCAAGCCCAATTCCTCGGCGCTGTAGAATTGGATCAAATAGTTGTAATTCGTGTCTTGGCGCTGAGCGTAATAGCGCATTGCTTCCAGAAGCAAGGTCGTCCCCGATCCATTGTCGTCGGCTCCATTGTGAATGGCCGCCGGTCCTTTATACAAGCTGTTCTCACCGCCCATACCTAAATGATCGTAGTGGGCGCCCAACACCACCGTTTTGCGTTTGTTGTTGTGGATGTATCCGATAACATTGTAGCCGTCGCTAAATCGCTCAGACATAGATACGGACATGGTTGTTTTCTGAGCACGCTTCATCAGTTTGTTGGCCCATTTTTCGTTGCGCACGAAAAACACCGGTAAAGAAGAAGCGTTGATGCTCTTGAAAAATTCTTGAGTATCAGAGGCGGTTCCTTCAGGGTTAATAAGTAGAATGCCTTTAGCGCCTTTTTCGACCAAGCTTGCCACGCGTTCGTTCAAGCTGTGGTATGCCGCATAGGCGCTATGTGGGTGGATGCCGTCCGGTGAACTAACGTTCATCACGGCGATGGCGCCATTGACATCGAGGCCTTTAAAATCATCATAAGAACCGTCCTCTGTGGTGATGCCATAGCCTACGTAAACGGTTTTACTCGCAGCTTTACCTGTTTCGCAGCTTATGGATACCGGATAGAAATCCACGTGGCCTTCGAGCTGTGCGTTGCCTACTGAAAGTGTGGTTGCATCGTAATCTACAGCGGCATATTCGGGTACTGGGAACTTCTGGAAGTACCCATTTTCACCCATGGGCTCAATGCCGTAAGCCATCATTTTTCCTGCGATATATTCGCGAGCAACGTCTGCCTCAGGTGTACCAGGCTTGCGTCCTTTTAACGCATCCGAAGACAAGAAAAACAAATCCTGCTCCATGCGCTTCGTAGCGCTCAGGTCTATTGGAATTTCTTGCGCATATACGCTGGCGGGAAGAGCGGTCGTTAAAAGTAGAACTAGGGTAAGGAACTTGTTCATGAGTTCATGTTTGATTCCCTACAAAGGTAGCGACCAAAGACTATATTTGAGGTGTGAGCAACGGTATGAAAGCACTTGCCGGTCAAACGGCGATATATGGCGTAAGTAGCATCTTAGGGCGGATGATCAATTTTCTATTGGTCCCCCTACAGACAGCGGTTTTGAGCCAGTCTGCCTATGGGATTAACGTAGACTTCTACTCGCTTATTGCCTTCCTTATTGTCGTAGTAACCTTTGGGATGGAGACCGCTTATTTCCGTTATTCTGAGCAAGATGGGTTTGATGAGGGCAAAGTTTTTGGTGCGGGATTAGCCATGATTGCGCTAGTATTGGCCGGGATGGGGTTGCTTGTTTTGCTTTTTCAAGACGCCTTATTGCATAGTTTACGATGGGAAAACACGCCTGAATACCTCTACTATTTCCTCGCTATTTTAGCTCTAGATGCCTTAAGTGCATTGCCTTTTGCACGCCTTCGTAGAAACAATAAAGCGGTCCGATTCGCCGGAATCAAATTGGCCTTGATCTTCTCCAACGTACTCATCAACCTCTACATTTTCCTGCCCGCCTATTGGGAACAACACGGAAGCATGGGCTATTGGTCCCATGAAATGCGCGGGGTTGGATATATTTTCATTGCCAACTTCTGGGCCTCTGTGGTGATGTTCGCACTTCTTTTGCCTACCCTCTTCCCACTAAAACTCAACCTCGATAAGAAGTACGTAAAAACACTATTAATCTTTGGGATCCCTTTACTTATTGGAGGGCTCGCTGGCATTGCCAATGAAATGCTCGACCGCCAATTGTTAAAATACCTGCTCCCAAAAGAGACAGCCTTTGCCGGTGTTGGGATATACGGTGCCGTCTATAAAATTTCCATCTTCTTAATTCTTTTCAATCAAGCTTTCCGCTACGCTGCAGAACCGTTTTTCTTTAAAAATGCAAAAGCTAAAGACGGGCCTGAACGAATGAGCAAGGTCATGGAAGGGTTCGCTTGGATCATGTGTGTTGGATTCGTCTTGATCATTTCAGGCCTCGATTACCTCAAGTTTTTCGTGGACGAGAAATTTTGGACAGGGCTTTACCTGGTTCCCATCTTACTCTTAGCAAACGTTATTTTAGGCATCAATACCAACCTAAATGTTTGGTATAAAGTGAGTGACAAAACCGTTTACGGCATCTACATCACCTTTGTAGGCTTGCTCTTCACCGTGGTGGGTAATGTTGCTCTCATTCCTGTTTTGGGGATTCTTGGCGCGGCAATAACGACATTAGTGGCCTACTTCGCGATGTTCGTCGCCAGTGTTTTGTGGGGAAATAAACATTATCCCGTGCCCTACAATTGGGGCAAAATAGGCGCCTTCTTAGCCTTTGCCTGCCTTGTTGTATTTATCTTGCATTATACCCAATGGCCATCAGGCCCACTAAAGGTGCTTGGAGGAGTACTATACTTAGGAGTCATGCTTTTTTGGGAACGAAACGGACTCCTTAAATTCGCAACAAGAAAATGAAGATCAACGTAACCTATAGCGGCAAGCACGAACTGCCGCAATTTGAGACCGCACAGAGTGCTGGGATGGATATCAGGGCGAATATCGATGCGCCCATTACGCTGCAGCCCGGTGACTTTACGCTCATACCTACCGGGATCAAAATGGCCCTTCCAGAGGGTTATGAAGCTCAAGTAAGGCCTCGCAGCGGGCTTGCCTACAAACATGGTGTTACCGTATTGAATAGCCCTGGAACCATTGACGCAGATTACCGCGGAGATGTTGGCGTTATACTCATCAACCATGGGAAACAGGCCTTTGTCGTAGAAGATGGCATGCGTATTGCACAGCTGGTGATCGCACAATACACCCAGTTCGACTGGAATGAGGTGACTAATTTAGATGAAACCGCTCGTGGTGCCGGAGGATTTGGCAGCACAGGTAAACAATAAAACCAACCAAAAAACCTAATTACAGATGAAGATTATTGTCCCAATGGCCGGACGCGGATCAAGGCTTAGACCACATACGCTAACGGTACCTAAACCACTTATTCCCATCGCAGGAAAGCCTATTGTACAGCGTCTGGTGGAAGACATTGTAAGCGTTTGCGGCGATAAAAAAGTAACGGAGATTGCCTTTATCATTGGAGACTTCGGTGCTGAAGTAGAGGCTGACCTGGTCAAGGTCGCAGAAAACTTAGGCGCCAAAGGAAGCATCTATTACCAAGATAAACCCCTCGGGACCGCCCATGCCATTCACTGCGCTGCGGACAGTATGGACGACGAGATTGTTGTTGCCTTTGCGGATACGTTATTTCGCGCAGATTTTACTTTAGATACAGAAGCGGATTCTGTCATCTGGGTGAAACAAGTAGACAATCCTTCTGCCTATGGTGTGGTTCAGTTTGGTGAAGATGGAACCATCAATAATTTTGTTGAAAAACCGCAGGAATTCGTTTCTGATAAAGCCATCATCGGTATTTACTATTTCAAAGACGGCCCTGGCTTGCGCAAGGAATTAAAGCACATTCTCGATAACAACATCATGGACAAAGGGGAATACCAACTCACCGATGCGTTGAGCTCTTTGCTTGCACAGGGAAAAGTATTCAAGCCCGGAACCGTGAACGATTGGATGGATTGTGGAAATAAGGAAATTACCGTTGAAACCAACAGCAAAATGTTAGGCTACCTCGAAGGTATGGCTGAGTTACGCGGTACCAACATTACCCTCGAAAACGCCACCATTATTGACCCTTGTTACATTGGTTCAAACGTGGTGCTGAAGAACGCGACAGTAGGGCCAAATGTAAGTTTGGGCGACAACTGTGTGGTTGAAGATGCAACGATAGAAGGTTCTTTAATACAGACAGAAACGACAATTAAAAATATTCACCTAAAAGACAGTATGATCGGCAATAAAGCGCATGTCGACGGGAAGTGGACTTCCCTATCTTTAGGTGATTTTTCAAGAATGGACTAATGCACAAAAAGCTGGCCCTCTTATGGGCACTTTTATTTACAGCTTCACTTTATGCGCAAGGCCCTTCGGAAGAGGGGCCTTCTGTATTAAGCGGCACGTTCTATAAAGCCGAAACCTACCGCATTACTGGCAGGACTGACCTGGCCATGGAGCTGTATGAAGTGTTGGCAAAAGATCCGGTATATCGCGAGACGGCTTTGTACCAATTGGCCCGTATGCATTTTGAACAGAACCAATTTTTCCAAGCCTTTGATCTTGCAACCCAAGGCGCGGATGCCTACCCCAAGAATCTTTGGCTGCTTCGAATTAAAGCGCAAAGTGCAAAATCCATCGGCGATTTTAAGACGGCCGGGCGCTCCTTTGACCTCCTCTATACTTTGGCCCCACAGCAACCGGAATACCTTTTTGAAGGGTACAGTACGTACCTCGAAGGCCAACTGTTCCGCGATGCTTTAGACGCACTTTCGAAAATTGAAGATTTCAAGGGGACTTCTCCTGAGCTTATTCAAGATCGCGTGCGGTTGTACGTGCAACTTAAAGATCCTAAATCGGCCGAACGCAGTTTAAAGACCGCTATGACTATCGCGCCGGAAGTCCCAGAATACAGAGGGTTATTGAGTCAGTACTACGGTAGTACTGGCAAGACAAAGAAGGCATACAAGGTGCTGATTGCAGCGGTTGATGCTTTTCCTGAAAACGGGGCACTGCATATGGAATTGGCCCGCATGGCGCAAAAAATGGAGGAAACAGCGACTGCCCTGTACCATATGGAGCAAGGCTTAGTGTTGGAGGGTGTGCCGTTAGAAGATAAAATACCCGTGCTTCTGAGCATCTATGAGCGTCGAGACAATCCATCCTTCCGCGCGCTGTTTGATCGCGTTTTTAATCTTCTCGAAAGCCGGCATGAAGGCCGTATTGAATTTCTTTTACTCACCGCTCAAATCCATCTAGACAATGAGCGTTGGCACGAAGCTTTAGAACACTACCTCGCAGCCATTGCAATGAATCCTAGCAACTACACGCTCTACCAGATGGCGTATTCATTGAGTCAAGAGATTGGTGATCTAGACGGGCAAATTGCTTTGCTCGAAAGCATGGAGGAAAATTTTGGTGACGATCATGATATTCTAGAAAGCCTCGTCTTCGAATATTACAACTTAGGGCGGTGGGAGCCTTGTGCTCGTTTAGCGGGTCAACGCGCTGCAATGACCCTGGATCCTGAGGCGGCTTCAAATCTTTACACAATGGCTGGAACCGCGTGGTTTCAATTGGAGGCATATGAATTGGGTGAGGAGGCCTATGAAAAAGCGCTAGACTTTGAACGCAGTGCTACAACGCTAAATAACTATGCCTGGGATTTAGCCATAAACGACCGGAACCTTGAATTCGCATTGCAATTGACTGCGGAATCGAACCAACTACAAACCCTCGAACCGACCTTCTTAGACACTTGGGCATGGGTATTGTATAAATTGGGCCGGTATGAAGAAGCACGGGTAAAAATCGAATTAGCTTTGCAACTGCTCAAAGAGGTCGACCGCGCAGGCATTTACCTGCATGCGGCTAAGATTGAACAAGCCTTAGGCAACGACGAGCGCGCAAAGGTTTATAGAAAGAAAGAGGCCCTATTAAAACAGCAATGATGCAGCAACGGCCGTGGCATATATCTAGAATTGTAACACACCTTTTTGCAGGTGTGGCCTTGGCTGTGCTCACCGGTTGTGGTGGTCCCTTATCTGTGGAGAAACCTTTAAGACGAGAAAAAATCAGTGACGGTGTATCGCGGAAAATTATCATAGAAGACAAGTTTACTTGGGCACAAAGCTTTACGCGCATCTCTGCAGAAACCCCTGACGGTGAGCAGCGGTTTCGCGTACAAGTACGTTCAAAACAGGACAGTATTCTATGGGCAGCGATTTCAGATGATATGATTGGATTGCGCGTTGGCAAGGCCATCGTTATTAACGATAGCGCAGCGTTTTCTTCTACTTTGCTTGGTGTGGAATGGACCGGATCGGCTCATGACCTGGCGGGAGTTACGGGAATAGAAGTCCCCTTTCAGTATTTAAATAGATTGCTACGTGGCCAATTAATTGGGACGAATGAGGCACTGCGTTACCGCTACGATGGCAACGGTGACCACTGGATTACACAGTATTCCATTAGCAGTGATCGCACAGTTACTGTCGCACTGGATAGAGATTTACACATGAGTTTTGTACTCATAGAAGATCCTTTTGAATCGGTCTTTATTCAATACAAAAGCGTGGACGAAAAAACCGGCTACCCTAACGATATCGAAATCACCGTAAAAAGTCAGCCGGATTATAAAGTTACTATCGAAGTCACTGAAATCAGAACCGGAGGGCCGTTTAACACGCCATTTAGCTTGTGATGAAAAAGCTACTCGTCCTATTCTTGCTCGTTTTTGGAATTGGTTTGCAAGCGCAAACGAAAGAAGAACTGCAGCGTCAGAAGGTTTTGTTGCAAGACCAGATCGACCTTGCCAGTGAATTGCTTTTAAAGACCAAAAGCAACAAAGAGGCGAGTCTTTCGGAACTCCAGACTTTGAATCAAAAAATAGAAGCACGTAATAAGCTCATCCGAACGATGGACCGTCAAATTCGTTCGATTGACCGGGAAGTAGTCAGTAAGGCTAATGAAATCGAAGCCCTAGAGGCCCGGGTAGATTCCTTAAAAAGTGATTATGCCGATCTCATTAAACTCGCGCAACGTCAGCAAAAACCGCGCGATCAGGTACTCTTTATCTTGAGCTCCAATAGTTTTGCGCAAGCCGCTAAGCGCATGCAGTACTTCAAGGACATGGCCGCTTACCGGGAGCAACAGGTACAGCAGATTGCTGTTGCACAGGAAACGTTGGCTCGCGAGCGAGAAGCACTCATCGCTAAAAAAGCCGAAAAAATTCAAGTTCAAACTGCACAAGAAGGTGAGAAATTAGCGCTACAGGCAGATGCGCAGACGCAGGAGGCCACTGTACAAAACTTGCAGTCTAAAGAGTCTACACTGAAAAAAGACATCGACAAAAAGCAACGCGAAGCGCAACAACTTGAGCAACAGATCAAACGCATCATTGCAGAAGAAATGCGCAAAGCCAAGGAGCGTGCGGAGCGGAGCAGTTTAGAGAATGAAGCCAAAGAATTGGGGCTTATTTCCGGCAAAGACTATTCCACGCGTACTTCAAATAAGGCCCTAAAACAGCTTATTGATAAAGCGCGCGAAGCCCAAGGATTAGATGTACGTGATGATGGACCGTCCTTCGCCATGACTCCTGAAGCCAGAGCGCTTGCGAACAACTTTGCGTCCAATAAAGGTGCACTTCCATGGCCTGTGGAACGTGGTATTATCACTGGAAAATTTGGTAAACATCCGCACCCCATCGTCAAAGGCGTGATCGTGGACAACCCTCATATTGAAATCACGACAGAAGAGAAAGCCGTCGTTCGCTCGGTTTTCGAAGGTGAAGTGAGCTCCGTTGTTCCGATTCCTGGCGCGAATGTCATGGTGTTGGTTCGTCATGGTAATTACTTCACCGTATACAGCAACCTTATCAATGTCAAAGTTAAAGCCGGTGATCTCGTGAGCTTAAAAGAGCCCATTGGAACTGCGTTTACGGATGAAGAAGGCAAAACCATGGTCCAATTAGGCATCTGGAAAGATGCCGACATTCAAGACCCAAATCCCTGGCTGGCAAAATAGAAGACAATGTCGAAAATTTACTACCTCAGCACTTGCGATACCTGTAAACGTATCATGAACCAATGGAATCTTAACGACTGTCGGTTGCAAGACATAAAACACGAACCCATCACCGAGGAGCAGATCGATGAAATGATCGCTTTAGCAGGATCCGCAGAGGCGCTCTTTTCGAAACGTGCGAGGAAATACAAGGAATTAGGTCTTAAAGACAAAACACTAAACGATGGCGACATCCGGGCGTTAATCCTCGAAGAATACACCTTTTTAAAGCGTCCCGTACTGATCCATGAGGGTACTGTTTATATAGGCAACAGCCCAAAAGTTGTTGCAGCAGCCGCAGCAGCACTAGCTTAAGATATGGACGGTTCCGCGAAAAGAGCAGTACTTATTGCACACCTTGCCTTACTAGGTGTTGCGCTCATTTATGGGGCCTCCTTCCTTATCGCAAAAAATGCCATGCAAGGTGCCGTTCCGCCGCGGGCTTTTATCCAGTTTAGAGTCACCGGAGCAGCCTTGCTTTTCTGGCTTTTGTTTCCCGTTTCAGGCACCGATCGCATTCGACGTATTCCACGAAAAGATGTGCTGCGATTGCTCATTTGTGCCGCATTCGGCGTCACCACCAACCAATTATTTTTCTTCGAAGGTTTAAAAATCACGACTCCCGTCAACGCGTCCATTATGATGGTCAGCGGTCCCATCGCTGTACTTATTGTAGGTGCACTTCTAGTGAAAGAACGCATCACCACTGAAAAATTGATTGGTATTTTAATGGGTGCCTTCGGCGCGTTCTGGCTCATCTATTCTGGGAACGAATTCGACCTTAGCGGCCTCTTTGGCAACGACGTCTCGCGCGGAAACTTTTTCGTACTCATTAATGCAACCAGTTATGCTACCTACCTCGTACTGGTAAAGCCACTCATGTCCCGTTACAACGCACTCTTTGTTATACGTTGGGTCTTCACCTTCGGGGTATTTCTTGTCCTGCCTTTTGGCGGTCCTCAAATTCCAAACATCCCCTGGGAACTTTGGAACGGACCCATTATTGGTTCGGTGCTCTTCGTGATTCTAGGTACCACCTTCCTTACGTATTTAGGCAACATCATTGCCCTTAAGACCTTACATCCCGCCACGGTAGGCGCCTACATCTACCTTCAGCCACTCATTGCCAGCTTGCTCAGCTTGTTCTTTGGAGGCGAGCAATGGAGCATACATATGCTTTTTGGGGGCGGCGCAATTTTCGCTGGTGTCTATTTTGTGAGCTTTTATGGTCGAAAACGCAACGCCTAAGGTGGCTTGAGTTTCCTACCTTAGCAGAAATTTTGTTTCCATGATCCAAAGTATGACCGGTTTCGGTAAGGCCATTGGCCAATTTGCCGGTAAAAAAATCACCGTTGAAATCCGCAGTTTAAACAGCAAAGGGCTGGATTTAAATGCACGCATTGCGTCCCTGTTCCGTGAAAAAGAATTGGACATCAGAAAGATTGTGGGTGCCGCTTTAAACCGCGGTAAAGTTGATATCAACATTTATGCTGAGGTGACGGGTATCGAAAGTGCTTCGAGCATCAATATGGAACTGGCCAAAGCTTATTTAGAGCAGCTCACCCTGCTCGAGAGAGAAGCCGCGACCAAAGGAGATTTGATTGCTGCCGTGATGCGCATGCCTGATGTGATGAGCAGTGGTAAATCTGAAATGAGCGAGGAGGAATGGGCTTTTTTAAAAGGCCTGCTCCATGAAGCCGTTTCAGCCCTTGTGGAATTCAGAATTCAAGAAGGGGATTCCATAGCGGTGGATTATGAGGAGCGATTAGCATCTATAGAAGACGCTATGAAAGGAATCGAACCCCACGAAAGTGCGCGTCTGGAAGCTGTTCGAGAACGACTCATGAAAGGTCTTGAAGGCATCGAGGTAGATTCTAACCGCTTTGAACAAGAGGTGGTTTTCTACATTGAAAAATTGGACATCAACGAAGAGAAAGTTCGCCTAGCCAATCATATTAAATACTTCCGTGAAACGATGCACGGGGAGAATACCGGGAAAAAATTGGGCTTTATAGCACAAGAAATTGGCCGTGAGATCAATACGCTTGGCTCAAAAAGCAACTATGCACCCATGCAGCAATACGTCGTTCAAATGAAGGATGAATTGGAAAAAATAAAAGAACAAATAGGAAATACGCTTTAATCCTGTAACGCCACCCATGAGCACTCCAAAAGGAAAACTAATCATCTTCTCCGCGCCGTCGGGCAGCGGAAAATCCACTTTAGTGCAGTACCTGCTGACACAGGTGCCCGGTTTTGCTTTTAGCATCAGTGCAACATCGCGCGGACCACGAGGGGCAGAAAAAGATGGCGTGGATTATTACTTTCTATCGCTCAAAGAATTTCAGCAGCGCGTCGCTGAAGAAGCCTTTCTAGAATGGGAAGAGGTTTACCCGGGCCAATGCTACGGCACACTTAAAAGCGAGGTTGAAAAAAGTTGGGAAGATGGAAATGCCGTCGGCTTTGATATCGATGTGGTTGGTGGTAAGAATTTAAAGGCCCACTTTGGCGATCAGGCACTTGCACTGTTTATTCAGGCACCCAGCATTGAAGAATTGGAGCGCCGACTCGTTGCTCGCGGCACGGATAGCCCGGAAAAAATTAAACTCCGGATTGAGAAAGCATCGTGGGAGATGAACCAATCGGAGTACTTTGACCATATCATCATAAACGACGACCTGGATCGGGCGAAAGCAGAAGCCAAAAAATTACTGGTCGACTTTTTAGCGAAATAAGATGAAGGGTAACATTGGTTTATTCTTTGGCACATTTAACCCCATACATATAGGGCATCTAGCATTGGCCGAATACTTTTACCGCTACACGGAATTGGACCAAATTTGTTTTGTCGTAACTCCGCACAATCCCTTCAAGAAAAAATCTACTTTATTACCGGACCGTGAACGGCTGCATCTGGTTCACTTAGCGTTAGAAGATCAAGAAGGCATGACCGTAAGTGCCATAGAATTTTCTTTGCCCCAACCAAACTATACCGCGCAGACCCTTGCCTACCTGCGCGAACAACATCCTGAGGCCCAATTTTCACTCATCATGGGTGAAGACAATCTCCGCGGATTACACAAATGGAAAAACGTGGAAAGCATTGTGGAGTTGCACGACATCTACGTGTATCCACGCCATTCTAATGAAGTAGTGATTGAACACCCACATTTTGACACACACCCGAAAATAACTGTAGTGCCTGCACCGCGTATGGAAATAAGCGCGACGCTTATTCGCAGTAGTTTTAAAGAAGGAAAACCGCTTCGCAACTTGCTGCCTAAGGCAGTTTTTGAGTACATTGAGGGAAGTAATCTCTTCCAATAATTCATGGTCACTTTTATCTCACGTATCGCTCAAGAATTAATCGATGGGCCAGGCGTGCTGCACGAAAAATTAGTGCTTTTGCCCAACCAGCGTGCAGAATTGTTCTTGCGTGAAGCGTTGAAAGAGCACGTTTCAGGCACGGCGCTCCTGCCAATGTTTACCACAGTCGATCAGTTCATTGCGCAAGCGGCCAACCTAGTTGTCGTCGAACCTTTGGCCTTAATGGTTCGTCTTTTCGATTGCTATGAAAACGCACGTATGCAGGCCTTGCCGCAAGGAACAAGCGAAGGGTTAGGGAGTTTCCTCAATTGGGGACAAACACTTCTGGGCGATTTTGGGGAAATAGACCGTTACCTGCTCAACCCTAAACACGTTTTGGGCGATTTATACAACGTCCAAAAATTAGCAGAATGGGATTTAGAACCGGGTGAAGAAACGCCATTAATGCGTCGGTATTCGGATTTTATCGCGCTCCTTCCCGCAACATACGAGGCCTTTACTGCCTCCCTGCTTGAAGACGGTGAAGCGTACAGCGGTTTGGCCGCACGACACCTTGCAACGAACCCCGAAGCGATTGCTGCTTACCTCAGTAAGAACGGTGTTACGCAGGTACTTATCGCCGGTCTGAACGCCTTGAATACCGCAGAACTCAGCATTATTCAATCTGTCCGCGAAGCGTGTCCTACACAAACGCTTTGGGACATTGACCCACATTACTTCAACGACACGCTTCACGAGGCCGGACATTTTCTTCGCAGCCACGTGCAACGACAGAAAGTTTTCGGAAAAGATGTCCCGTCTACAAAGGGCATGGCAAGCGAATGGAAAACACTGCCGAAAGACATCTATCCCGTCGGCGCTAGCCAATATACAGGACAAGCTAAAGCAGTCGCAGGTGCCCTCGACGAGCTGAGAAACGCAGGCGTTTCACCTAAGGATATCGCCGTCGTTCTTGCCGATGAATCGCTTCTTAATCCTGTGCTTAGTTTCTTGCCCGAGGCGTATGATAAAGTAAACATTACTATGGGATATCCATTGGATCAAACGGCTCTAGCCGGTACGGTCCGTCTGTGGATTACAGTGATAGAATATGCCCTGAAAAACCAGCGCAGATCAGAAAAATGGACTTTTTACTACCGGTCATTGTGTGCCTTATTTACCGATCCTCTTTTCAACAAATACTGGAGCGGGCCTGCTGGAGAAAATCCGCTCGAATGGAATGCAGAGATTGTGAAGGGGAACAGAGTATTTACCAGCGCATCAGAATGGGTGCGTCGCTGTGCAACAGGTCCCAAAGGTTATGCCGCACTCTTTGAAGCGCAGGACCCCAAAGGTTGGATGACAGCGTTGCAAAGCTGGCTAAAACACGTTGGCCGTACAGAAGAGCACGACCCCTTAGTGCAAAACACCGCCTACCATATTCATACGCTCTTAGCGCAACTTACGCGAACGCTTACTTTAGAAGTCGAGCCGCTCGTGCTTTTGAAACTGATCAAGCAGCAGCTTCGAAGCGGAACGGTTGATTTTGTGGGTGAACCCCTTGAAGGACTGCAAATCATGGGTATCCTTGAGAGCCGAACCTTAGATTTTAAACATGTTGTTCTCGCGGGGGTAAACGAAGGTGTTTTGCCCGCGGGACGTCGGTTCAACTCACTCTTGCCGTACGACATTAAGCGAAATTATGGCCTCCCCACTTACGAAGAGAAAGATGCTGTTTATGCCTATCACTTCTACCGCATTCAGCAGCGTTGTCTTTCGTCGACCATCACGTTCAATACAGATACCGAAGCCATGGGCGGCGGCGAACCCAGTCGTTTTTTGGTCCAATTAGAGCACGAACTCAAAAATACCGCCTGCACCGTCCATCCACGTACCTTCCTTCAAGGCCCTGTCGCTCCAAATTCAATGGAACAACTTTTCTCAGCCGAAAAAACACCGTCCGTAGTTCAGGCTTTTGAAGCCTGGATGGCCCGTGGAATAAGTGCATCTTCTCTGAACGAACTGACCGGTATGCCAGACCGATTCTATCAGAAAAGACTGATTCGTGTTAAAGAAGAAGAGGAAGTAGAAGAACAGGTGAGTGCAATGGTGATGGGTAACCTCATTCATAAGGGATTGGAAAAAGTATACGAACCTTTCGTGGGTAAACCCATCACGAATATTGACGTAGATCAATGGACAGCGCAAGCGTATGAAGCGGGCTTAACCTACCTCATAGAAGTTGAGCGGTATTCCAAAAGTGCACTGAATCAGGGGCGCAACTTGCTGACCTTGGAAATTTGTAAAAAAATGATCCGCCAATTCTTGCAGTACGACGCACGCCGCGCCGCGCAAGGCAGCCTCATCTTAAAAGGAGTGGAAACGAAGTTGGACTTTGAAATGCTGCACCCCATACTTCAGCTGCCCATGAAATTTAATGGTGTCGTTGACCGATTAGAAGTGTATGAAAACGCCTTCATTATATGGGACTATAAGAGTGGCGCAATTGGCCCAAGCGACCTCAGTCTTTCCGGACTAGACGATCTGTGGAAAGGTTCTAAAGGAAAGCCTCTACAGATCCTACTCTACGCCTGGTTACTTTGGAAAAAAGAATTGGTTTCGCACCCCTTCCCTTGGCATTCGGGCATGTTTAAACTACAAAGTGGACAGCCTGAGCACTTGCTAAGAGGAGCAGCTTTAGGAAAATCGAACGACATCACGGAGGAACTCTTGCGCGACTTCGAGAAAGCGTTGTGTGATTACCTTGCGGAGGTCCACAGCAACGGATTGCCTTTCGTAGAAAAGCCTAAATATGAATTCAATTAAACGGCAAGTATGAGTCCACTACAGCATGTTCCCACTGCGGAAGATTTGAAAGCCGCACAGGCAAGAATAGCCGCTTATATTCATAGAACGCCCGTGTTTCAATCTCAAAAGTTCGACAACAAGTCAGGAGCTTCGATCATATTCAAAGGCGAACACCTTCAGAAAACTGGGGCATTCAAAGCCCGGGGCGCCATGAATGCCGTGCTCATCAACCAAGAACATGCAAAGGGAAGAGGATTTGTAACGCACAGCTCGGGCAATCACGGCGCCGCTTTGGCTTGGGCTGCGAGTAATATTGGTGAAAAAGCACATATTATCATGCCCAGCAATGCCCCAAAGGCAAAAATTGAAGCGGTGCGCAGTTATGGTGGAATCATCGAATTCTGTGCCCCTACTTTAGATGCACGTGAGCAGACCGCGAAAGCTGTTGAAGAAAAAGAGGGCGCTTTTTTCGTTCACCCCTACGACAACTATGATATTATCGCCGGACAGGCAACGGCAACAATGGAATTGCTCGAGGAACATCCCGATCTAAAATACCTCTTTGTGCCGGTTGGCGGCGGCGGCTTATTGTCCGGGGCGGCGCTTGCAAATGCCTACTTTGGCTCAGCAAAGCTCATAGGATGTGAACCTACAAATGCTTCAGATGCGCACGAGAGTTTTTACGGTGGGCATTGGGTTCCTGTGACAACTGCCGATACCATTGCCGATGGATTGAAGACCTCATTGGGGAAGCGAAATTTCCCCATTATTCAATCCCATGTCGATGAAATTTCGCTAGTTACTGAAGCGGAAATTACAGCCGCTTGGCATTTTGTTTTGGCGCGATTGAAACAATTCATAGAACCTAGTGCAGCAACTGGAGTAGCTGCATGTCTTAAAAAATCGGCACGGGGTAAAACGGGAATTATACTTTGCGGCGGCAATATGGATACCCAAAACTGGGCACTACGATAAGTTTACAACCACTACGATAAGTCTGTTTGCGCTATTTTGAGTAAATACCCTACGTTTACATCACCAACCAACAAACCTAGGAGTTACTCCTATAAAGGCATCGTCATTACGACGGTGCCTTTTTCTTTTTGAAAAGAGGTCGTAACCGTCCAATCCTTTGGTCTTTTACTTCTTGAACGATTAAAAGCGATGCGGTCTTGAATCAATGCGAGCCCGTGCCCGGTGCCCCCTTGTCTGCTGTGCTCACCGTATCCCGAATCCTCCACTTTTAAGGTCAATTCTGATGCTGTACGGCGCGCCTCAATGTGAATAGTCGGTGCTTTACGTCCCTCATGTCCGGCATACTTAAAGCTATTTTCAACAAGCGGTTGGAACAAACCCGTAGGAATACGCACTTTACGCAATGCTTTAGGAATGTCTATGGTCACTTCGACGTGCGCATAAGAGCCTTTTTTCTGAAGGGCAATATAAGCGCGTAATTGCTTTTCTACGGAACCCAATTCTATGGTCTGATCGTCCTGTTCTTCAAGTAGGGACCGTAAAAATTGGCCCAGATCAGATAAATATTCCTGAGCCTGCTCAATAAGCTCCTGGTTGAGAAAAGCACTAACATTGTTTAATTGGTTAAAGAGAAAATGAGGACGAATGGTATTCTTGTAATTTTCTAGAGCCAATTCCGCCTCCTGCTGACTCAACTTTGCTCGAGCCGCTGTCATTCTACTTCGATAGTTAGTAATAATACCGACCAATACTACCGCAAATAAAAGTACCGTAACGCTTAACGCAGTTTTACGCAGTTTTGACTCTCGTTGATATCTGGCTATTTCATTTCGCCCACGGGCCAATTCAAAGGCCAAAAATTTACTCTGTCCCTCATCCACGGCAGCAAGCGCCCTTTTATTCGCTAGCACCTCCGCCTTCAATGCGGTTGCTAAAGTCTCCCCTAATAAGGCGTATGCTGTCCATTTGCCTCGTGCCTTTGCCTCGAGCGACCAGAACTGTTTCTCGTGTGCAAATTGAATACAGCGCGCCAAAGCCTGCTGATCCAGCGCGTTCAAATTCAAAGCCCTGAAGTAAATGTTCTTTTTATCAATATCGGGTATGGTTTGATCAATCAATTCAAGGGCCCTTGCGATGAGAGTGTCTGCGGCAGCTGAATCCTGCCCCAGCTCCCGCAAAGCCTCCGCCCGGACGGCATATGCTTCACTTGGGTTGATGCCTCCATCGACTTGACGGCAAATGGCCAAAACAGAATCGCTGTAGAACAAAACTTCTTCGTAACGTCCGTAGTCCAGCAAATAAGTCGTGTAATTTCCTGCAGCCGTAGCCCACGATACCGGATTACCCTCACGTAATCGCATGGTCTCCTCAGCGATGGGCAGAATTTCTTCTCCGGCTCCAAGGGCCCAATAGGCGTGTGCCTTCAACAACAATATGCGCGCAATTCCTTTCTCGTCATTCGTCGCACGGAAGAGTAATTCAGCTCTTTCTAAATACGTCAATGCCTCAAAACTTACCCCATTACGCACTATCTCACGCGCCATCAAATATGAACCCCATGCTTCCTCTGTTTCATCACCGCCTTCCAATAGTGCCTTCATTAAAGGCGCAAAGGCTGCAGAATCCGGATGTATCGATAGGGCTTCATAAACGCCACTGGGCACGTCCGTTTGCTCTGATGAAGAACATCCTACCCATAACAACGCAAGGAGTACAAGAGCAAGGAACTTATTCATCGTTATCTAGGGCATTTATCCGAGCCTTCGCCGCATCGAGCTTTGTTCCGTCCTGCAAAACAATGTAGTTAGGTCCACTGGTATACACCTCTGAAATTAATGCACGTTGAACCACAATACTTTTGTGAATACGCACAAAGCCGTCACTCAATACGTCCGTGAAACTTTTCAGTGTCCGCGCCATCAAGTGGTGTTCACCGTTGGTCAAGACTACCTCTGTATAATTACGCTGGCCGCGTAAAAAGGCGATATCGGCCTCAGGCAGTTCGCGAAAAGTCCCCTTTAAGAGCAGTTTTATCCTTTGTTCCCGACGCACCTTTACGGGAACCAGGGATTCCACTTTTACCAGGGCTTGCTCTAAACGCTTTGGAGTAATGGGCTTTAAAATGTAATCTACCGCAGTTTCAAACGCCTCTAAACTGTAATGAGAATGCGCCGTAACGAACACTATATTTCCCACATCCGGCTGTATTCTTTTCGCTACATCAAGCCCCATGGCATGCGGCATCTCCATATCCAAAAAAACCAATTCTGGAGCGTTGTTTTCGCACCACAATTCAAATTCTCGGTACTGGGTAAACCCTTTCACCTCTGCTTGTGGCAACAATTTTTCCAATTGAAAAACCATTCCCCGTACAGCGATAATTTCATCGTCTAAAACTCCTATGTGGCGTACGGTTTTCACTTTTGATAGCCGCTAAGCATACGAGCGACATACTTTCCTATGATGTCAAATTCTAAATTGATTCTATCGCCCACCTTTAAATGATGGAATACCGTATACTCATAAGTGTAAGGGATAATGGCAACACTGAAACCGCCCTCTATGGAGTCGACTACAGTAAGCGATGTTCCATTCACTGTAATGGACCCTTTTTCTACCGTAACATTGCCTAATGAGGGATCATAAGCAAAGGAAAAAATCCATGATCCATCTTCTTCGGTAATGGAAGTACAATGGCCAATTTGATCCACGTGACCCTGAACAATGTGACCATCCAAACGCGCGCCCATCGTCATACACCGTTCAAGGTTTATGGG
>ERZ651776.484-NODE-484-length-56512-cov-7.324922_pt1 | contig 56512 bp, 32 predicted proteins | sample MGYA00514761_ERZ651776 | MGnify/ENA metagenome assembly ERZ651776
AACAATTTTTCAGCGCGATTTTTTCTCCTTCGTCTCGTCGTCCGTCACTCTGAGTGTGCGAACGAGAACCATGACGACCACGGCAGCGACGCTAATTCCTTCGTTTCAACGTTGGTGTCGTCCTTGTTTTTGTTCTTCTTCTTCGCTTTTTATCGAGAAGAAGAAGCGTTTGAATGCTACTCGTACCGCTTCTTTTTCTTCGTCTGCTTCCCGTCGTCGCGTGCTTTCCTCGAGAGGAGGAGAGAAGAATCATCGTCGCGCTGTCGGTGCGTTCGTTGGAGCGTCTTTAACGAACGACGAGGAGACAGAGGACGACAACAACAACAACGACGACGACAACAACACGTTTTCGTTGATAAACGAGGGAGAACTGTCGGACGCGTTAGAACTCGAGTTCGAAAATCCAGGCTTTGAGGTGTTCAAAGACTACGACGTCGCCTCGGACGAAGAGGAGATGCGGTTTCAACGAACGTTGATGATTTTGGAAAAGTATCACCTCGAATTCGCGTTGTTTTTACCGAAGAGTACGAACATCGGGATGTACGTGTACACGCAGATACGAGAGATGTCGGAATATAATCGAGGAAGGTTACTGTGGTCGATGACGTCGAGAGGGATTGAAAACGCGTGGTTGATTAGCGGGGAAGGGTACAAGTTGAGCGCGATTGAACGAGACGCGGTGGCGGGGAGGAGGATGACGGCGAGAGGCGACATCGAGGAGGCGTTGGAGGAGTACGGGTTTGTGGATGAAGACGAGGACGATGGAAGAGACGAGGAGGAGGAGGAGAGCGTGGATGAGGACGAGTATAGTTTAGAGGATGATGAAAAGGATAAAAAATACAACGCCGTCGTGTACGAAGGCAGAGCGGCGAACGTTCCAAGCAAATGGTTGAATCGATTTCAAAAAGTTTTTTATAAAGCGCCTCGCGACGCGCGGTTCGCGAAGGACGACCCGTATCAACCGGTCACTTTTCGAGGACGCGTTCCGTTGAGAGGATTAGGCAAGCACGTCTTACGAGACAAGTTGCCGCTGTATTTTTCAACCTCCGACGCGAACATTTCCTCCGATCGAATGAAAATTGAAAACACGATGGAGTACGTCGACCCGTTGGCGTTGCATTACTCCGCGGAGTATTTAAAGTTTCGAGCGCCTGGAGAGGTGTCTGATTTGACCGGTAAGATGGATACGAGGGAGCGAAAAACGTCTCTACCGATAAAGTGGCCGCCAGTGGTGGCAAATTTCTTCCCGTTCGACATTTTGACCGATTACGTGCGGCCGCTCGGACCGGGCGTTCTCGTCGGGAACGGATTTCGCGGCGATTCGCAAACGACGTTTTTAAAGTTTCTTCTCGTTCGCGGGGACTATCTGGACGCGGAAAGGAAGGGTCCAAAGCTGATCAAACTGGAAAAGTAGTGCTACGCTTCAATGGAATACATTTGTAAAATACAATAACCGGTTATATTTAGCCACTAAAGAATCCGCTCTTACTATCTTTTCTATTCTTCGCTAATCGTTTATTCGCCAGCGTCGGCAACGTCGCCGCTTTACACGTTTGCTTCACCGACATCGCTTTCGCCTTGGGACTCTTATTCGCGCCTTCCGGAGCGTGGTTCACGTAAAAGCCTTTGTGCACGTGGTGAATCAACTTCGTGTTTCGAGACTCGATGTTATCTCTTCTCGTTTTCATGTTCGTTGAGCTTCTCGTTCCGCTCGTCCTACTCGCGCCGACGTGGTATCGAAACTGCATGATTTGCAGAGCGACTTCTCTGTTGTTTCTCCACAAGCGAATACCGTATTCGTAATCGAAACCGATGCCAGGGTCGCCTCGGCAGGAGTAACTGTCGTGAAACATCCCGGAGGATAAGAATGCGTCTCGTTTTAAAACAAACGGACCGATGTTTGCCCACGAGACAAACATAAACGGTCTGCCTTTGGAATCGTAATACGGGATTTGTTTCACGTGTCGCCCTCTTTGCTTTCCCCACCGTCCAGTATCTGGCCCGCCTTGAATCTGGCCTACTAAACCGGCAATCAACGCCAACTTTTTGTGCTCGTAAAAGTTATCCTCGGCTTGGATTAACCAGTTCGGCTCCGTCGGAGGTAAATCGTCGTCTTGAATCACGGCGACGATTTGCGCTCGAGACATGAGTGCCAATCGATTGTACCCGCGAATCTCGTGGACGTTCCCAGCGCAAACTATCGCGTGTGGAATTTGCTTCAAAGCTTCGTGCCACTCCTGGATTTCCGTGGCCGAATCGTCGTTGATTAAAACTTCAACCGCGAAATTATATTTAATCGCATACCCGGCCAATTGCGTGGCTATTTTCTGTACCAAATTTGGCCTCTTGAAGTACTGCACCGCGAACGAGACGCGCGGGTGGACGTCAGCTTTGCTCGTCGGCGTGCTACTACTACTGCTACCGCTGCTGCTACTACTACTACTATCTACCGCTCTTAATCGTTTCAAAACGGTCGTTTTCAACTCCATCGGTGTTTCTTCGCGTACGTTCCCGGCGTTCTCCACAAATCGCACTTTCGCCGCCAACGCTCCAGAAACTAACCGCTCCAACATGACGCCATCGTCATTCTTGTTATTCCCACTTTCGCTCTTCACGATGACTATCCTCTCTAACGGTTCGTTCCTATAACTGGCTAAGTTGTTCGTAAACCCGCCTTGTTTCCGAATCATCGCAATCAACGCGTTGATTCCATCCTCTCCGTTATCTTTCGAAGAAGAAGAAGACTTTAATCCGTCGCCGTTCACCAGCACCTCGCAATCTTTCCCTTCATCTCCATCCATCGCATCGATGCTATTCAAAACGTTCAGCAACTCCCCGACGTCCTCAATCTCTCTCGAAATCACAAAACTCACCCTGGGTTGATCGAAACTCTCGCACTTCCAACTCCCGCATTTACACTGCAACTTGTCGCCTTTCAGCAAAACTCTCGGCAACGACGCGTAATCCAATCCAGACGTATCTGCGGATTCCGAGACGTCGTCGTCCTCCCGCGTTTTCTCCGAGCCAAATCTCGATAACGATAAAGACGACTCGTGCGAGCTCTTCTCTTCCAACCGCGCTTCATCTTCGCTCTCTTCGCGCCTCGCGTACGTGATCATCCCCACCTCCTCCTTTTGATGATTCGTATTCAAACCATCGCGATAATAATCCAGCCTATTCGTCCCGGTTTGAAAGATGTATTTTTGCTGTTGCTCTTTGATGACCCGCGGGAACGTTCGGGCGAAGAAATGCGCCAAAAGTAACAGGACACACAGGAGGAAGGACACTTTTGAAATCGTCGTTCGCTGTGTTGTTGTAAAAGGTCCTCGCTGATGATGACGACACCACCAACGCGACGTCGAAATCGTCGGGGCCATACTTCGCTCTCTTTTGAGCGTTCTCGTTCGCGATGAAACCTTTCTCTCTCTCTCTCTCTTTATCCCCTCGTCGTTTCCGGCTCCCCTCGCCGGTAGGGAAACCCGAGCGGCGAGAGAGAAATCTCGCACCAAAGAGAAAGAGAGAGAAAGAGTTCGCGCGCGTAAACAGTCGCTCCTCCGTCTCCCTCTCTCTCTCTCTCTCTGCGGTCTCTCTCCACCTCTCAAAGCGAGACAAATACCGGAAGAAAGTAAGAGAGAGAGAGAGAATAAATGCGCGCGTTCTTTATGAAGCACACGACGGTCCAAAACCGCAGACTTTCCCCACGCACAAAAGGGAAAAACAACAACAACAACAACAACGAGAAAGAGAGAAGAGTATGTCTTTACTAAAAGTATTCACGCGACGAACTTGGAAAGGAGGACGAGGACCTTTCGCGGTGTCTCCTCGCGCGCCTTTGTCTCCGTCTTCTTCTTCTCAAAGTTCTTCGTGCGGAGGAAAAGGCGTCGGGAAATCATCATCGTCGCGCCGATGGGATGACGACGACGACGGGAAGGAGATAAGAAGAGGAAAACGCTTTGGAACTTTCGCGAGCAAAGGAGCGGGCTTTGAACGAACGACGACGAGAAAACCAACACAAACGACGACGGGAAGAGGCGAGGACAAAATCGACGACTCCGAGACGATGACGAAAGGGAGGTTCTTTTCCGCGTACGCGGACGTGTTGGAAAAAAACCCAACGTCGTCGGCGTCATCCAACACCAATGGTAGAAATGGTGGATTGCGACAAAAATCAAAGTACGAAAACATTCTCGTCCCGGATCCATTCTCGTTGGTACAAAAAGAGTTACAATTTATCGCGGATAGAATGAGAGTGGCGGTGCAAACGGATTTACCGGCTCTGGCGAACGCGGCGGAGTACTTTTTCAAGTACGGCGCGGAAGGGAAGCGGATGCGACCGACGGTGTTGTTGCTGATGGCGAGCGCGTTGAGTCCGGTTTCTAACTCCGGTGATGTTGTCAGGGGGGGAGGAGAAGATGTCGGAAGGCGGATGTCTTCTGGAGATGCGTTCTCCTCGTCATCATTTCGTAGTAGCAGAAATAGCGCAGAAGAAGAAACGGTAGATTTGTCGCCGGCGCACGAGGTGCCGAGCGATAACAGACAGAGACAGAGAAGATTAGCGGAGATTACGGAGTTAATTCACGTGGCGAGTTTATTGCACGACGATGTTTTGGACGGGTCGGCAACGAGGAGAGGTTTACGAGCTTTGAATTTAGAGGTTGGGAATAAGTTGGCGATTTTAGCGGGAGATTTCTTACTCGCGAGAGCGTCGGTAACTTTGGCGAGTTTGCGCAACGTAGAAGTGATTGAGTTATTGAGTCGCGTTTTGGAACATTTAGTGAAAGGAGAAGTGATGCAAATGACGCAAGCAAAGGACGAAGATGAAAGGAGTGGGAGTGGTTCTTCCTCTTCCTCCTCCTCCTCCTCTTCTTCTTCGTCGTCGTCTATCGAGCGGTACATTGAGAAATCGTATTATAAAACCGCCTCTTTGATAGGTAACAGCGCTAAAGCGGTGGCGTTGTTAGGCGGTCACAGCTCAGAAACTTCAGAAATTGCAGAGAGATTCGGAAGACACCTAGGTTTAGCGTTTCAGTTCCGCGACGATGTGCTCGATTACATCGGAGATTCGAGTTTGCTCGGGAAACCAACTCTAGGGGATTTGAGGGAAGGTATCGCCACCGCGCCAGTTTTGTTCGCCGCTGAGAAGTTCCCGGAGTTGCACTCGTTGATCAAACGTCGCTTCAAAGAGATTGGCGACGTCGAACGCGCGGCGAAGCTTGTCTTCGAAAGCGATGGTATTGAAATGGCTTCGGATTTGGCCAACGAACACCGAAATTTAGCCTTGGATGCGTTGGAAGAATTGCCTGATATCGATTGCGAGTTTGCGAATACCTGCAGAGCGGCGCTTAGAGAGATTACGAACAGAGCGGTGGACAGGAAGAAATAATATTATGCATTGTTTTCGCGTGCGGCTGCTGCTATTATTATCATATTGTCTAAAAATTAGTCTATTGTATCTGCAGTTGTTTTTTGTATTTTATATCGAGCATCCCATGTTTCCTTCAATCACGTGCGCTTTCAAAGACTCCGCGTATAAAATTTCCGGATCGTTTGGTCTCGCTTTGTTCATTTTCGTTTGCAACGCCATGAACAAAGTGCAACTTTCCTCGTAAACTTCATGTTCCGAACGCAAGTTGTTATTTCTTTTAAACGAACATAACGCCTCCTTCACTTCCTCGAGATCTTCCAGCAAAATCCCTGGGGCGAGAGTCACCACGTGCGCGACCGAACCACTCCTAAACACGTCTCTACATTTCGCTACTCGCATAATTAACTCGTTCGTATCCACTTCAAACAGCCTTGGCTCCTTATGCATAAACAGTGGCACGTCTAAAAAAGGAAACACTCGATCGAGCGCTAACAATTTCGCCTCCAATCTTCCCGGCGTTCTATATATTGAATCTCTCGCGCTTTTCGTTAAAATCTGACGGCATCGGTTGCTCCCTCCCCAGAGATTCCAGAACCGAGCGATAATATCCCCTTCTCTCGTGGATGTGCCTTTTAAAGTCCCTTGCACCGCATATTTTGCATTCCCGCCTTCCGTTCTCCCGTCCCTGGACATCCTCGCGGTGTCGTTATTCTCGCTTTTACCGCTCGCCACATTTTGCATCATCGTCTGCGATAACTTCGCCACAGCCTCTCTCGCTTTCAAAACGGCTCGTTTCTTCTGTTCTGTGTACATTTTACTTCGTTCTCTTTTCATCCTCGCGATGTCTTCCTCGCTCAACACCAACCTCTCCGGCGTCGTCTTCGCGATATCCACGAGCGAGTCTCCTTCGTCACCAGCACTGAGCAACACCAAAGTCCAACCCAATTGTCTCGCATCCATCCCGAGCACTTCCGGGCACGTCAAAATCAACTCCGCGGTAAAATCCTCGCCTCCTAGCGGCGCCAACAAGGGTTCCAGCAAACGGAACTGATTTTCGCGAAACTGCACGTCTCGAAACCGTTCGTCCTTTCGCTCGAACGCGAGCGTTTTCTCGTTCGAGTTCCAACTCGTTTCGAAATTGCGAAACCGAATGACTTCACCGATGGCGCCAACTTTCACGCGCTGGTTGGAAATATTCCTCCTTTTATTCCTGTTGTTGTTGTTGTTAGTATTCTCGTCGTCCCTCCTCCTCCTCCTCGCGAGATCGATCGAGCCGGCGGTGGATCGAGACGAGGCCGCAGCGCTCATCGTGTTTCCTCTTCTTTTCTTTTGTGGATAAAATGGAAAAACAAACCATCGCATCATCACTAAAACAAACGCGCGGTTCGGCGGTTTGATGTCACCACCGTCATCGTTACGATCTCACTCGCTTTCCCTGTACCGCAAAATCTACCGAGCCGCGGCGTTATTCCCGACCGAATCTCGAACTTTATTCGTTCGCGACCGGTTACAGCGAGCGTACCGGGAAAAGACAACTCCGGGAAAAGAAGACCACCAAGAACGGGTTCGTTTGGCGGAAATTCAACTGGAAACGATACTCGTGCAAAGCGAACACCTGAGAAAAGTGTTCGAGGACGAACGCGTGCACGCGAGGTTTTGATTTTTTATAGTGGTGTGTGAAGAGGAGGAGGATACTCGAGAAACGAACGCGCGGGGATGATGCGTTTTGATGATGATGATGATGATGATGGGAGGAAGACCAACACCAACACCAACAACAAGAGCGGTTGTTCTACTTCATCTTGCGCGGAACTGTTGGTGTACGACTTCGACGGAACCTTGGCAAATACGCCGACACCTCGCGAAGGCAAAATCATGTACGAGAACAAAATCGGACAAGCGTGGCCGCACGTTGGGTGGTGGGGGAGACAAGAGAGCTTGGAGCCGCCTTTAGAGGTCGGTCCCGGACCGGCGTGGGCGAGTTACGTAGAGAACCGAACGCGGACGGATTGCGTGCGAATTATGATGACGGGGAGAGTTGAGAAGCTGAGCAGGAGAGTGACGGAGTGCTTGCGCATGTTGGAAGGCGCGACCGAGACTTTGTGTTTTCACGAGTTAGTTTTTAAGAAAGGGAACGGGGATACGTTGGAGTATAAGTGCGAGGAGTTGCGGAGGATGGTGCGAGCGTACGGGCCGAAGAAGGTGAGGATTTGGGAAGACAGGGTGAAACACGCGGAAGGATTTAGAGAGTTCGGGAAGAGAGAGTTCGCAGAGATTGTTTTCGAGGTGACGCTCGTCGAACCGTCGAACGATTACTAGACAATAATAACAAGTGTAATACCGGTAGTATCTATGTACTAAGCATCTAAAACGACTAAAACTAACTACTGCGTTGTTTTTCTAGCACGCGCATCGCCGCATCACTTGTCCACTCTTTCGACCACGCCTCTCGCCGTCTCGGAACGCCTTGGAACATTTCCGAGTATTCCATCAAGCAGTTGTCGATGAACGCTTGCGGGTCTTGCGAGAAGCTCAGCAAATACGCTCTTCGTTTTCTCGCGAAATCGATAAAGTTGGAGTCTTGGAATATTCTCTGCTCCAACTCTTCCGGTTCGTTCGTGGCAGCGGAATACTTCGTCACCGCGCTGTTCTGGCCAACCGCCGCGGGCGGTAAAGTTTCGACGTTCACGTCGTAACAATCGCAATGTGCTGGAGACGGACCGTACGGACGGACTTTATATTCAAACACTAACGGCTCCGAGATTTTCGGCATGTGCGTTCGCGACGTGCACGCAATGCACACGGATCTAAACGGCACGACGTCGCCCACTTTTTTCTCCTTGAACAAAGGGTTCTTTTCGCACAACTCAAGGAACGTCTCGTCCAATTCAACCATCGATTGGTCTTTTTCCGAGACTAACTCCAACGCTTTACATCGACTCCACAACGCGTACACCACTCGCCCAGCGCTCTCTTCCTCTTTCCCCACGACGTCGGCTAACATTCCGCTCAATTGAAACTTTGGCGGATCGTTCCTTAAGTGTATTTCACATCTCACTCTCATAGAATCTTTCGCCCCGGGAACGGTAATCGTGAACCCATCTTTCGGAACCCCGCATTCCTTACGTTCCCACGCGACGCTCTTCACCAACTTTCCATTTTGTTGTTCGTCGTACACGTCAATCTTCATCCGTTCGATAAAGTGCGAAAACTTCAGCCCTCCTCCTCCTCCTCCCGACGACAACACCTCCCTCGCGTCCACTTCCGCGTCTCGCTCGTTCACCACGCGTCCTTGCACGTGAAACGTCCACTTCTTTTCCGTCCCATCGCAGTTAAACGAACGAGGAGGAGGAGGAGGAGGAGGAGGCGCTTCGTTTGACTTCTTTTCCGCGACGGCCGCCGTCGTCGCCGCGATCCCACCCGGGACGACTCCGACGCCGTCGTCTTTCTTTTTCCCGAACGTAAACTTCAACACTTTCTTCGTCTTCCCTGTCGCCTGCAACGAGTTTTCCTCGCCTTCGTTCGTGTTATTCACTTGGTCGTTGTTGTGCGTGTTGAACAGATACACTCTCAGAACTCTCCTCTGTTTTTCGTGCATTCCGGAGGATTCGATCATCTCCGCGCGTTTCCTCGAGAGCACGCACTCCACGTTCCGTTCGATATCCACCGATACATTCGCGACGGGAGATTTTCGAACGGTTGGTGGGAAGTGCGTCGTTTGTGGTGCTTTCCCTCCTCCTCCTCCTCCCGATACGTTTCCGAAACCAGCGTTCGTCGTCGACGCGTTTCCTCCTCCCGAGATGGACGAGGACACTCCCGCGACGGATCCAAAGTTCCTCCGGTAGCTGTTGAACACGTTTTGCTCGTACGCGTGTTGTTGCTGTTGCAAAAGTCGCGCGGCGCGTTGTTTCGCTTTCGTCACGGGTGCGCTCGGCATTTCGTTCTTCCGAGTTTTATTCGTCGTCGTCGTCTCTGCGTTGGTCGAATGCACTCGCGCGGGAGTGGCGAGAGAATGCCTCTCACTTTTTCGTTTTTGTGTTTAGGGTCTCATTTAAAACCCTAAAACTGGTGCAGTCAAAAGTTCTTCTCTCTGTTGCTTTTTTTTTGTATTCAACCAGTTCGTAGGGAAAACACGAACACCTAAAATCATGAACAATCTGTTCTCGAACCCAGAGGATTCGACGTTGCTCGAGCACATCGAGGAACGGTTGTCGAGCGGGAGGACGACGTGTTGCCAGTGGTGCGATATATTTATTCCTTTCGTCGTCCGCGCTCTTTCTTTCTTCTTCGTTACGACGAACTTCTTCTTCTTAAACGAATCATCGCTTTTTGTTCTCTCTGCGCTGCTGACGCGATGGATGTTTGAATTTCCAATCATAATAAACACATGCGATGCGAAACAGGAACCGACGAGGGAACGTCCTCGCCGCGGGGACGACCAAAGGGACGATCGTTTTGTGGTGCTTCGACACGCGGGCGGTCGTGAGAGAGTTTCGAAACAACAACAACAAAAACGACTCGGAGGAGAAAAGGAGGCGAAGGAAAGAGAATTCGCCTCAGTCTGCTGCTGTGGGAGAAGAGGAAGAGGAAGAGGAGGAAGAGGTTTCTTTCCCCATCCGGTGTTTGTGCTGGAGACGAGATAACCGGAAAATCGCGGCCGGGGATGCCAACGGGCACGTATTAATCTGGGACGTTCTATCTGGGGAGCTGGAGACTCGCATGACGGACATCGGCACTTTGAATAACATCGAGTTTACGAAAGATTTCAAGGCGTTGTTGTTCTCGCCGGCGGGGTTTAAAGCGCCGATGTTTCGCGCGATTTCGAAGAGAAGTGGAACGATGTGGCCGGATACCGTGGTGCCGTTACCGGGAGGGTCCGTGGATGAAGCGGACGTGCACGGGTGTCCGGCGATATTGACGAGGAGCGGGAATTTTTGCGTCTACGCGACGACGGGAGGCGGGTTGTGCGTGGCGAGATTGAAAGAGGACGGGGAAGGCGCGCAGATGAGGAGAGGGTGGAAGTTGGTGCAAACGATAGAGTTGGTGGCGAAAGATGCGAAAATGGTAAAACGTTTGGAGCTGTCCAGGGATGGGAAGACTTTGTTGGTGGTGTCGTTTTCGAAATGTATCGTCGCCTTTGACGTGGTAGGGGACGTGGAGGACAAAAAACGGAATAAAGAGAAAGAAGTTTTGAAGAATGATGATAACAACAACGATGATACTGGTTTAGAGACGACCGTTTTGAAGAACAGGCGTCAGTTTGAGAACGAACACAGTCAATCTTCGTGGGAATCCGCCTGCGTGGCTTTTGATAATAAATTCGTTTACGCCGCCTCCTCTACGGCGTCGCACGAGGTGCACTGTTGGAATTTGAAGACGTTGGAGTTGACGAGAGTTTTAGAAGGGCCAAACGAGGCAAAAGGATTGATCCGATCGTGTTATCATCCGAAACGACCTTTAATGATCGGCGTTGGTGCGAATGGGATCATGTACGTGTGGGCGAAAGTGTACGAGGAGTCGTGGACGGCGTTTCAACCGGATTTCCAAGAGTTGAAGGAAAATCGAGAATACATCGAACGCGAGGATGAGTTTGATATCAAAGACGAGGAAGAAAATAACGATGGAACCAGAAAGGAAAAGAAGCCGAACGTGACGTATCTTGATGACGCGTCGAGTTTGACCTTTGCGGATTTAAAGTTGTGGGACACGGATTTGTCAGCCTATTGGACGGACGCGGACGAGGACGTCATGCACGATTTGCCCGTGGAGGTTATCGTCGATTACGAGCTCCAAGCGCAGATGGAAGAGAAGAAGAAGAAGTGGGAGAGGAAGCAAGCGCTGAAAGCGGAGAAGAAGAAAAAGGAGGCAGAGGAAAAGGAAACGGAGAAAAACGGAGGAAAAGGAAAAGAGCGAGAAGACGATGGAGACGAGAACGCGAAGAAGCAAAAAATGGACGACGCTAAAAACGAGGGAAGGGACGGCGCCGCTAAGATGGAAGAAGACGACATTATTAACGATGATGATAAAGAGAAAGATTGATGACGTGTAGAATTATACATAGGCTGATACTAGTAGTAGTGATAGTAGTAATAGTAAAAGTAATAGTGAATAATGAATAAAATTTACCCTGTAGTCTATTTACAGTATGCGAACTTGTGAAAACTAAGTACAAAAATGTTACGACGCCTTCCTCAACCAAACACCCTCCTCAAAATGGAACTCCCTCCTCTTTCTCTCTCTCTTTCTCTCTTCTTTTTTATCACGCCTTTCGCGACGATTTTTTCTTCCCGTCGCCGCTATCGTCGTTGTTATCGTCTTTCGAACGCTTCTTGCTCTTCTTCTCTTTCTTCTCCTCGTCCGAGAAGGATTTATCGGCATCCTTTTCTTGCGCCGGCTTCGCATTCATGCCGCTCGTCACGTTTCTCTTCGCGCCGCCTTTACCCAACTCTACGGCGTTGACTTGCGCGGCAAACTTCAACGAGCACGACGTCTCTTCGCTCGAGTCGTCGTCTGGACTGACGTTGACGAACATCAACGTCTTCCCGTCACCGCCTAAACAGGGCGCTAACAAATACGTTAATTTCGAGTTGCGGTACGGAACGTGTTTCGCTTTGCTGCCGAGCGCGGCAAACACGTCACCTAACGACGATAAGCTCTTGTTAATCGCGCACGCTTCCTTCAAGCGGTCACCACTGGCACCAGATCTAGCCACGCGTTCACTACCGGCCAAATCGACGAGGTTCAAAGCGCCAGATAACGTCGAGCCGCTCGCGGCGTGTACGCCCGAGACGTGTAAAATGAAAATCGTGTGCGAACGAGACGAGTGCGCGTTCATTTGCGTCGCCTCGACTTTACGCGCGGCCGCAGCTTTACGCACCAACACGTGCGCTTGCTCCACGGACTCGACAATTTCGGTGTTGACCCCAGAAATAGTCGTGGACCCGTTCTCGTGGATAATTTTGTGAGCCTCGGAGTGGCCGGCGCCGGGCGCGAGCAAATCGCGAATGGTTTCGTTGTAAATCTCGACGTACGACGCCTTCATTTTATACGACCAACCTTTCACTTCGTTCACTTTAGACGCCTCGACTACTTTTTCAACCGCTCTCGGGATGATACCTCTCGAACTGTCGTCGGATCCACCAAGCATGGTGTGCGTTTTACCGCTTCCGGTTTGACCGTAAGAAAACAAGCACACTTTGTAGCCATCTAAAGCGGATTGAACTAAACCAGAAACTTCTCCAAAGACTTCTTCTTGCGTGGACTCTGGCCCAAACGCGCGATCGAAAGAAAACGCGGAGGATTTCTTCGGACCCACCTGTAAGTTGACGCTCGTCGTGTCCGGCAAAGTCTCTACGCACGGCGTCGCGGCGTCGTTGCCGGATGGTCGAACGCGGCAAAAGACGCGCACGTTACCGCGTAACTCTTGAATTTGGTTGAACATCTGTCGCCTCAAAGCTTCGGCGTCTAACAATTCACCCTCGAGCTCGGCAATTCTTTGCGTTTTTTCTTCGGCGAGCTTTCGAAGTTCATCCGCAGCCATGGCGTCCATTTTCGCGTTCTCCATCGCTTTCGCTTGCTCGACGAGCTTTCTCGTCAACGCTGCACCGGCCGAGTTGCCACCTTTTCCGTCTTTCTCTTCCTCCTCTAAGAGAGCTTGCGCTTCTTTCATGGCGTCTAACTCGTTCGTGAGCGATTTCAACTCCTTTTTCGACTCCTTGAGCTCAAATTTCAAGTTTTCAATCTCCGCCGCTTTCTCCGCGTCCAAGGATTTCAACGATTTTTCGAGCTTCCCGACTTCTTTCTGCTCGTTCTCGAGTTGCGCGACGACCGACGCAATTCTTTGCTCGTGACCGAACGTTTCGGATTTTGCCGCTTCGAGCTTTTCTAACGCCGCTTGGATTTCTTCGGCTTTTTCCGCGCCGCCGAGTTCCGCCTCGGCTTTTTGCTTGCGCAAAACTTCGATTTTTTCGCCGAGCTCCTTCTCCTTCGCTTCGGCCGCAGTGACTCGCGCTTCCAAGTCGCGACGCTTTTGCTCCGAACGTTCGAGCTTTTGCACCAACTTTTCGCTCATTTTTTGAGTCTCGAGTTTGATGGCTTTCTCCGAGCTCTTCTTCTCTCGCTCCAACTGTTCCGTCAACTGTTGTTTTTGTTCTGCGATGAGCTCCGCCATGTTCTCCTTCGCCTTCTCCGCTTCGGTCTTGGCGATGCGAAGCTCGTTCGTCAAACGTTCGACGTCCGCGTCTAAATCCGTTCGTAATTCTTCCGCGAGCTCTAAAGCCGTCTTCATGTTCTCCAACTCTTGGTTCAATTCTAAAGCGTTTTTCCCGCTCTCTTGCGTCGCGTTCATCAAATCCGTCTCCAACGCCTTCTTCGCCTCCTCGAGCTTGGACAACTTCTTCTCCAACTTTTCGATTTGCGCAGATAACTTCTCGGTGTTTTTGATCTCGATGTTGATGCGCTTTTCGTTTTCGACTCTCGAGGCTTCGATGGACTCCGAGGCTTTGACTCGTTCGGCTTCCATCTTTTCGTCGTATTGCTTGCGCTCTTGCTTGAGCTCTTTTTGAAACTCCTTCTCTTGCGCCTTCAAGTCCGCTCTGCACTTTTCTTGCGCCTCTTGCAACGTTTGCGACCCGTTCTTTTCGAAGTCTCTGCGCTCGGTTTCCAATCTCGCGAGTTCCGCTCGAGCGCACTTCAATTCACCCATCATTTCCCCTTGCTGTTCGATGAGAGATTTCGCCTGCGCCTTGGCGTCCGCCAAGTCGTCCTCGTACCTCTTGACTTCTTTATGCGCGTTTGCGAGCTCGAGTTCTGTGGACTTGGACTCGAGGTTGAGCTTCGATTGTAACGCGACGAGTTGTTCGGAGAGCTCCTTGCGCGCGCTTTCCGCCGTTTTGAACTCCGATTTCGTATCTTTCAACTCGCCCGTCACGCGCTCGATGGACTCTTCTAACTTTTCAATCTTGGACAGTTTCTTATCGCCATCCTTTTCTAACGACGTGATTTTCTTTTCCAACACCGCTTTCTCCTTCTCCAACTCTGCGCAGTTCGTCTTCAAAGATGCCTCCAACTCCACCGCTTGCTCTCTCAAAGTTTGCAACTCAGCAATCTCCGCGTTCAACCCCTCCAACTTCTTATCAGCGTGCTTGGAAGACTGATCGAGTTCTTTTTCTTTCTTTTTGAGTTCCTTTTCGGCTTTTTCTAAACTCTCCTCCAACTTGGCGTTCTGCTCCGTCAACGCCGCGTTGGTCGCGCCGCTCGATTCGCTCAATTTCGCAATCTCTTTCTCCGCGACTTCCAACTTTACCATCGACGCTTCTTTTTCTGCGGTCATTTCTCTCGCCAACTGATCCGAGGTCACTTTTGCCGCCTCCGTACTCGCTAACTTTGCCTCAAAGTCTGCCTCTTGCTTCTTCAACTGCCCTTCCAACGTCTTCGATTGACTCGCGAACGCTTTTTCCTTCTCTTTATTTTCCGCCTTCAACGCCGCCAACTGCTTCTCCAACTCGATGTTTTCGTCCCTCAACTTCAACACTTGCTCGCTGTCCTTCTCCGAGTTCTTCTCGAAACTTTTCAACTTCTTCTCCGCTTGGTCCAACAGTTTTTGTTTTTGTTGCAGCTGAACGCTTTGTTCGACTAACTCGTTCCTCAACGTCTCGTTCTCTTGTTGCTTGTGTTCTTCGTTTTGGGAAAAGTTGGAAAGCATTTTTGCCTCTCGCGCGACAAACTCCGCCTTGGCGCTTTTTAACTTTTGTTCCGCCAACTTAGCCTCGTTTCTGGCGCTTTGCACTTGTGCCGCTGCTCTCGCGGTGTGTTCTTGCAGCGTCGAGACGGTTTCTTGAAATCCTCTCGTCGCTCTCACCGTATCTTCCACCAATCGGTCCTTCTTCCGCATCACTTCGGGTAAAATCTTCTTAAAGTCCGAAATCGCGTTGTTTCTTTCCTTGACCAAGTTTTTGAAATCGTGCGACGGCGCTATGGATTTCCAGTTCAACGAGTGACTGATTTCTTCCTCCAACGCGCTATCGAAATGCTTCGCCGCGAGCGCTTCGATATTGATTTCCGGCACTTCAATTTTCGGCACGTCGAGCGCCACGGTCGTCGCCGGTGAATTGTTATCAACGAGCATCTCACCGGTGTTGGTGGTCGTCGTTGTCGTCGTCGCGTTAGTCGTATTATCCATGTTAATGTTCACGGTATCCATCGCGTTCGTCGCGTTGCCAAAGTTCATGGTCGTATCGTTGCCCCCGAGAAGCGCCCCCGGAGTGGGAGGAACGCCGCTCGTTTCCTTTTCGCCGATAAACCCGAGAGTCTCACTTTCTCTCTCCTTATTACTCTTGGACGATACTTTACTCTTCGTCGCTTCTAATCGCGCTTTCAACGCGTCCAAAGATTTTGGAGGATTTTTCGGCGGTTTATTCTTCGACTTTTCCCCGTTGTTGTTGTTGTTGTTGTTCCCCTTTTTCTCGACATCATCTTCGCCCATGAAAACGTCCTCCTTCTCGACCACCATTATTTCCTCTTCTTCTTCCTCTTCGAAAACTTCCTCTTCTTCAACCGCTGCGTCAGTCGATGGTGCTTTTCCTCCTCGCTTCGACGATCGTCCTCCTCTCTTCGTCGTCTTCATTACGTTCCTCATCTCGTCGTCATTTTCCTTCCCCCTCCCGTCGACATCGTTCTCCAAAATCATTCCGGAACCCCCCGATTGTTGAGATTGTTGTTTGCGCGTTCCCGGCATTTTAACACGACCAATCTCTCTCTCGTGAAAAGTTCTTCTTCTTGTCCTCTCTCTCTCTCAAGAACACCTCAATTAGCGTTACTGTGATGTATATCTTTTGGTATTCCAAAGTTTAAATTTTATATCTCTGAGGAATCTCTCTTTTCGTGAAACTCTCGAGAGCTTCAATTTGTGCACCCAAATTTGGGCGAAAAAAAGCGAAAAAGTCAAACCACAACAACACCCTTAAAGAAGAAAAGAAGAAAAAAGGTAAGAGAAATCCGACGTGTACTTTCTCTCTCTCTCTCTCTTTCCTTTTCCGCGAGTTGAACGCGCGCGCGCGCGATTGCTCTGGTCTCTCTCTTCTGCTCTTCTCTGCTTTTTGCTCTCTTCTCATCGGAACGACGCGAAAGAATTAAGAGAGCTAAAGTGAAAGATAAAAAAATATTGTGGTGCACGTGATGTTGTGCATTCCCAGAGATGCCCTTTCGTGCACCAAAAGTCTCTGAAACACAGAAAAGCGACGTTTTGTTCAGAAAAAATCTTTCCTGAGATTTTAAGGGGCCAGTGTTCGCCTCATTATATTCGTCTTCGCGTTCAAAAAAATCCTTTTGACTCTCATCCTCATTACGAGAGCGCTTCAACAGATACACAGACAGACAGACAGATCTCTTCTCGAAACTTCAGATCGGAAAGACCCTTTTCTTTCTGCGTAAGCGAGTGAACTGTAACAGATCGACCTCTTAACAACGACGTAAACATCTTCATACACGGAAGAGAGAGATTCCAAATCCGTTCGAGAGATACAAAAAAATTTCTCCCCTCTTTCCCCGGAGTGTGTCTAAAAGCGCCGCAAAAGGAAAAGATATTCTTGGAAAGAGTAACCATGGGTGCAGGCGGCCAACTGAACGCGCTGGGGGTATCGTCGAACCAACAAAAAGGCGAACGAAATAATTCCTTCGAACGAATCAACGAATCGCACGCGGACGATACCGTGTTCATCGTCGGTGGGTACACGCGGTGCGAGTTATTAGCGCACACGCCGAAAGACGAGAGCAACATTCATGGAGATGATGATGACGAGGAAAATGCGAGTTTTAGTGTTGAGGAACGAAAGGCTTCGAAGAAGGAGGAAAACGAGGAGATGAAGTCAAAAGCGGGCGTGCACGTGCTCTCCTTGGACGGCAGGACGGGACAATTGGAAATGGTGACCACGAATGATATCGGTCCGAACGTGGCGTTCGTGACGAGACACCCGACGAAACCGGACGTGATTTACGCGAGCACGGAACGCATCGACGTGGAAGGCGAAGTCGTGACGATGCGATTGACGAGAGATTTGAGGTTGAAAGAAATCGCGAGGTGCTCCGCGGGGGGGAAGTCGACGTGTTATTTGAACTTTAATAAGAGCAACAGGTACATGATGTCGGTGAATTATTGGGACGCGAAGTTGGCGTTGATCCATTTGGATGATTTAGGGAGACCGGAGACGCCGAATACGGTGTTTATGCAACCGGGCGCGAAATACGTAGACGACAAGAAACCGACGAGAGAGGAACATTGGGAGTTTAGACAACGATGGCCGCATTCGCACTGCATCGTGACTGAACCGTACCATAATATGTTGCATTTTGTCGTTGATTTAGGTTTGGACAGGATTTTCGTGTACAGAGTCGGAGAGCCGAGCACGATGGTCACGGCGCCGGAGTTTGTGTGCAAAGCGAGCGTGAAATTGCAACCGGGGAAAGGACCGAGACACTTGGTGTTTCATCAAACGTTAAAGACGGCGTACTTAGTGAACGAATTGGACTCGACGGTTTCTGTATTCAACGTGAACGTTAACGACGAGTGGATGGAACAACTGCCGTTGGCGAACGAACAACCGACGATGAAAACATTCGACGACGAGAAAGATACGAAAGAAGAAAGCGACGAAACAGCCGCGCTGAACGTCTTCCAGTGCATTTCGACGTTACCGGAAGGTTCGAGAGAACAAAAAGTATTCACGGATAGAGGCGTGTGGAAAGCGGCGAGTCACGCGAGTGAGATCAGAGTCCATCCGTCTGGGAAGTTTTTGTACGTCGGTAATCGAGGTCACGATTCTATCGCGTGCTTTAAAATCGACGCCGAGGACGGGTCGTTGGAGTTTATCGCCGCGGTCCCGTCCGGCGGGAAATGTCCGAGAAACTTCCACTTTAGTGCGAACGGAGGATTTGTTTGCGTCGGGAACCAGAACTCGAGTAACGTGGCGTCTTTTGCCGTCTGTCCGGAGAGTGGTATGTTGGAGTTGGTGCACGTGAGACATTCGGTGTGTTTGCCGAATTACGTTTACCCGATTCCCAAAAGTACTTTAGATCTGGTCACGAGCTCGGACGACGACGAAGATGTCGTTCTTTAAATATATGATGAAATAGTACATATTATTATTATTATTATTATTATTATTATTAACGACGATCATAGTATGACAGTGAAACGGCGACTGGAAAGGGAAAGAGAGTGGTAAAGAGTGAGAGAGAGAGAGAGTGTGTGAGTGAATATTCTTCGTGGTCTGTACAAGTGTAAATATTTTTAATGCCACAAAGTATAACGCCTAATAAATCCAACGCACATCTATTGTATTACTTCTTTATTTATTTCCTCGTCCTCCTTTCTTCCCGCTATTGTTAAACTTATTATTGCCCCCGCCTCTTCCGCCGCCTCGGCCTTGTCCGCCTTGTCCCCCGCGACCGCCTTTCTTTTGCGAGCCCGGAGTGCGCTGTTGATGCTGCTGTTGCTGCTTCTTCTTCTCCGAGGCTGGAGCTGGTAATTCGAGCTCTCCTTCCTCCGCTTCGCCTTCTTCTTTCTCTTCTGTATTCTTCTTCGGTGGAACGTCGACTAAGAAGGAAGCCGCGACTTCGCCCGATCCTTTCTTCTCCAACTTTACATCGTCAGTATTTTTCTCGGTCGGTTTAGGCACAGTAGACGTGGGAGTAAACGGAGGTGCGTCTGGTTTCAACTTCTTCGATGCTGTCTCCGGAGTAGCAGCGACACCAGTGGCAGAAGAAGGTGTCGACACTGCGGATGGTTCTTCCATCGTCTTGCGTTTCGCCATCGCCACGCGTTGCTTGGCCTCGTTAGCCGCTTTCTGCTTTTCGAGCAACTCTGCTTTCGTCTTCGCCATGATAGCTTCCAACTCTTTCTTACGTTTTTGCGCGTCCGTTACGTTTTGCGGTGTGGCGGTATTTGCAGCAGCATTTGGCTTAGTAGTAGTAGTAGTAGTGGTGGTGGTATTTTTTGCCGCAGGAGTCGACGCGAGCGGCGTCTTTGCGGTTGCCGGTGTGCCAGTAGGAGCAGCAGCGGCGGCGGCGGCAGCGGAGCCAAAGGGAGTCGATGGCGTGCCAAACGGTGCGGACGGCTTTCCAAACGGCGCCGCGGCGGATTTACTGCCACTTCCAAACGCGGGCGTTGAAGTTGCTCCTGCGCCGAATCCAGTGGATGGTTTTGCACCAAATATACCGCCCGTGGTTGGCGTTGAAGCCGCAGTCGGTGACGTTCCCGACGGTTTAGTCGCAAACGAACTCAAGACAGAACCAAAAGCTGGTTTCGCCGCAAAAGGCGCTGCAGAAGACCCGAACGGTGACAGTTTCGAAGCCGTCGACGCGCTTCCAAATGGAGACGCTATGGTGGTGGTAGGCGCAGCAGAAGCAGCAGCAAGAGCAGCAGCAGGTTTCTTCTCTTCCTCTTTCTTCGCCGTTTGCTCTTTGATTGGAGAAGGCGCGATGGTCACCGTCTTTGGTTTTTCCATCGTCTCCTTCGGTTTCTCAGCGGTCGTCTTCACCGTTTGATCACTTATAGTGGGCTGCTTTAACGCAGATTTAATCGGTTGAGCAGTAGTTGCTGATGTTTTCATGGCAGGAGCACTCACCGCAGCTGCCTTAACCGGAGTTGCCACCGGAGCCGCCGATTTCTTCTCTTCGACAATCGATTTCGCACTAGCGGCAGTAGCTTTGGTCGGGCTTTTCTTTTCAATAACCGCTGGCGCAGTGGCTGCAGGCTTGGACGGTGCTGGTGTCGTCGTCGTCGTCGCCGCCGCCGCCGCCGCCGTTGTCGTCGTCGTCGTTGCCATATCAGAAACTTTGCGCTTCTTGGATTGATCCGCTACTTCTTTCTTGTCTTCGTCCATGGCAGTAGCAGCAGAGGGAGTACTTGTCGGAGCGGCGACCGGGGTAAAAACAGTTGTGGGGGGTGTGGCCGCAGCCGCAATCGCTGGTTTCTTCGTCGCTTCTTCTTCTAACGCTTTCACTTTTGCCGCCAACTCCACTTTTGATTTTTCCAAACTCTCCTTTGCAGACTCGAGCTCGACCAATTTGTCCTCTGCCTCTTCCGCCGCCTGCTCTGCTTCAACCTTTTCTTTTTCCAACTTTTTCACGCGATCCAATTCTTCGCCACGTTTCTTCTTCCACTCTTCTAATTGCAATTTGTCCGGATTCATAGCTTTCAAATTTTTCAACGCCAAATCAAGTTGCTTCTTCAATTTGATCAAGCGATCGCCTTGTTCGTCGCTTTCCTTCTTGAGCTTCTCAAATTCGCTCTTTTCGACGAGATTCGAGGAGTCCGTCAACTTTGACGCGCGTTCTTCCCACCGTTTCGCCTCTACTTTGGCGGCCGTTAACTCGGCCATTTTCGATTGCTGAGAAGCAGAGGAGGAGTTTGCTTTCTCTCGCGCTTCTTTCAACTCTTTCGTCAACTTTTCCACCTTGGCGTTGGCCTCCTTCTTCACTTGCTCCACGGAAACTTTGAGACTAGCGTTTTCGGCATCGACTTGACTCATCTTCTCGAGCTTGGCGAGTAATGCCTTGTGTTCGGATTCGGAAGATGCGGTTGATTTCACTTTTGAAAGCGCATCGTTCGCTTCTTTGAGATCTTTCCACGCCTTCTCGCACTCTCGCGTCCATTTATCTTTTTCCGACGCGAGCGTCTCGCATTTGGCTTCTGCGGATTCTTTCTCGCGACGCAAATAGGCCATAGCTTCGTTCCCATTATCGGTGTCCATGTCATCGCCCGGGGCTTTGTTCACCTGATCTAACAAACTGGCGTTTTGCTTCTCAAATTCCGCCGCTTTCGCTTCCGCCACACGTTTTGCGACTTCGAGCACACCTTTCTCGTTTTCGATAACTTTCCTCGTCGCCTCGAAATCTTCAGTTTTCTTCTTGAGTTCAGCTTTGACGGATTCGAGCTGAGCGGTTGAAATAGCGGGAGCCGTCGAAGCCGAAGTGGCGAGTTCTTTCTTCAACTTATCGCATTCGACTTGCGCGTCTGAAAATTTTTTCTGTGCTTCTTTCAATTCCCCCAAAATTTTCGTCTTTTCCGCAGTCGCCTTGGCACTGTCTTCGTTCAGTTTCGACAAACTTTGCTTTGCTTGCTTCAACTCGTTCTCTTTCATCGCAGCGACACTGTTCATGCTATCGATTTGTTTTTGCATTTCCGCGACGGCGGATTTGGACGCGTCGTCTGTACCCTCCTGTTTCTGTGTCTCCGAAACCTTCTTCGTCATCTCAGCCAACGCTTTGGAGACTTCCTTGTGAGTCGCCTCCAGCGCCTCGTACATTTGTTTGAACTCGTTCATTCTCGCTTCGGCTTTGTCGAACATTTGCTTGTGACTGGCAGCTTCTCTGACGGCTTCAATCTTTTCTCTTTTCGCTCTTTCCGCGAGCTCGGTTGCTTTTTCGGCGGCATCCTTGAGCATTTTTTCGCGTTTCTTCACCGCTTCGTCGTCCGTCGGTGTCATCCCATCCACGGACTGAGATAACATTTTCTGCGTCGTTGTCAGGCTGGAACCGCCAGCTGTAGCTATCGCTCCTACTCCGCCACGATTGATCGCCTGCGCGTTGAGCAGCCGTAACCGGTCCTCCGTTTTCTTCAACGTTTTCTCAAGCATCTCCGCTTTGGATTCTGCAACCTTCGCTCTTGTCTCCGCCTCGGAAACCTTCGCGACTGCCTCGCTACGCTTTTGCGCATCCTCCGCCGCTTCTCGAGCCGCATCGGACGCTTTCATCAAGTGCACGTTCAATTGTTCTCGACAACGCTCTCGCTCTTCGTGCAATTCTACTTCCATTCGCCCGTGCGCCTCCCGAATACGTTTCGCGTCTTCAGCTAAACGATCGCGTTCGCGTTCTAAAGCAGACAATTTCGCCGAAGAAACCGATACGGACGCATCCATGGACGCCTCTATTCTCGCCGCGCGCGACTCGACAATGGCAAGTTGTTCGGAAAGTCTCGCTTCACTGGTTTCGATGGATACTTTTTCGGCTTCGAGCTTCGCCACGCGCATGGCGCCGCTTTCTTTTACCGCTTCCGCCGCTTCAAGCGCGATTTCCGCGTTTCTCAACGCCTGTTCTTTGTCGATTATTGTTTTCTCCACCGCTTGTTTCTCTCGCGAAATATCATCCAAAGCTTTTCGAGATTCTTCGCATTCGCGCATCCAGCGATCGGCGTTGTGCTTTTCGCGTTCCACCGTCTCCTTGGCTTCGATTGCCGTCGCGCGATCGTTCGCGGCGCGTTCGCGAAACTCTTCGAGTTTCGCCAGCATAGTGTCGATTTCTTTTCGCGCGTTGCGCTTGATTCGTTCAACTTCATCGGCGACAACATCCAATTGATTTTGTAGATTTTGGTTTTCGTTCGAGAGAGCGACGATTTGCATGTTATTCTCCTCTTGATTGCCGCCTCCGTGTAGGACGAGAGCTCCACTCTTCACATTCGGAGAAGCACCTGCCGACGCGAGGACCATTTGGCCTCCTCCTGACGGACTTATTCCAACATCCATCGCATCGTTGACGTTTTCTCCAGTCGCTCTCGCGTACAAACTCTTGTACAAATCTCTCTGCCTGGCGATGGATTTCACCACGCTCTCTTGTTCGTCCCGTCTGGTCTTCAATTCCAACAACTGTTTTTCCGTCTCCTCGCGCAACTCCGCTAATTTCACTTCGTACTCCTTTTTCGCATCGACTTGCTCGTGTTCGTTCTTTTCGCTCAACTCGCGAATGACAAATAACATCTCTTGATTTTTTTGTTGTAACTCGGCGATGTCTCGGAAATCAACCAGTCTCGAGGTGATTATATCCGAAACAGATTGTTGAGAACTCGCTGGACTTGGTTCTGGCACGGCAATAGCAGGCGAGCCTTTCAACTCGTGCACTTCGTTGAGCGTCAACGCGAGTTGTCGAGATAGATCTGCCGCTTGGGAACGCAACGCGTGACTCTCGCGTTCTCTCGAGCGGTGTTCTTCTCGCATCTCGTTCACCTCGCGACGTAAACTTTCCGTCGCCATCAAGGATTCGGCCAGTTTAATCTCCAATCGTTCGTTTTCTTCCAACGCCAAATCGTGCATATTTTCCATCTCTCTTAACTCGGGCGCTTTGGCAGTCAACTCAGCGACGATGTCGTTCAATTTCGACTCTGCGTCGAGGCGTTTCGCTCGTTCCACTTGCGTCGCGTTTTCTTGTTCGCGAAACAACTCGTACGTTTTGACGAGCGTCAACCCATCTTTGGTTAACTTTTGCTCGATGGCCGTTTTGGATAACCCGCTCAACATTTCGTCGTCAGTGAATCTCCACTCGTTCGTCTTTCTGTACTCCGCGACTTCCTTCTTCAACTGTTTTTCTCTCTCCATGCACTCGTCCAGATCCACCTTTAATTGCTCAATCTTCTTTTGCGAAACCGCTTTCTCGCTCATCCGCGCTCTCGACGCCTCCTCTCCCGCCTCGGTCGTTTCTTTTAAAACTTTCTCCAACTTTTCAATCTTCTCCAACCTTTCGGTCTCTTTCGATTCCAATAACTCTGCTACCCTTTTCGCCGCTCTCGACTCGGCTTCGTACGAATCTCTCTCCCTCGCCGAGGCCGTCTTCAAGCTCACGACGTCGTTCGACATCTTCTCAAATTTCGCCGAGACTGTTTCTAACGCCTCGGATTTCGTCGCCAGCGTCTTCACCAATCTCACCTTCTCGGAAACTAAATCTTCAATCTTCTTCCTCGATCCGGCGACGTTTTCCGCGTCCTCTCGTCGCGCCCGAAACAATTCCTCGCTCTTCTTCTCCAGCTCCGATTGTAACCAACTGTTGTGCTCTTCGGTCAAGCTCTTCTCTTTCTCCGCTCGAAGTCTCGCACTTTCCGCCGTTTTCACTTTTTGCCCTAAATCTCGCTCCGATTGTTCCGTCTCTGACTTCTCTCTCGCGTACGCCTCGATCTTTCGCAAATACGTTTCCACGAGTTCACTCTTCTCTCGAATTTCCGAGTTTTTCTGTTCCAACCGGTCGAGAAGTTCGCGCTGCGTCACGTGCGTCTGCGCTAACTCCGCTTTCATCTTCCGTTCCTCTCTTTTCCACGTTTCGTTTTCTTCCACTTCCCGTTTCCTTTCCGTTCGTAAACGTTTCATTTCGCGTTCCATCTGCGTTTCGTTTTCCGTCAGGAGTGCGATTTCTTCCTCTCGTTCTTTCAAGAGTTTGGATTTTGATGCAATCTCTCGTTTGAGATTTTGTTGTTGTTCTTCCATTTTGTGCTCTCTCTTTGCTCTGAAAGTCTCTCTTTCTCTCTCAGTCTTCTTCTTCCCGTGTTTCTGCGCGCTTCGTCTCCGTTAAAACGCCGTCGTTGTTTACGAAACGCGCTCGCAAAGAAGGAGGAGAGTAGTCACAACAAATCCGTTGTTTAAAATGTGAAAATCCAATCCTTCGTGAAAGAGAAAAAAAAATTGTTTAGGGTTTGTACCATTGCTAGGGTTTAAGCGAGGACTCTCCCTTCTCCCTTTTTCTTCTTCTCCTCTCTTTTCGTTTGTTGTTGGTGTCTGACACTGCTACATCTGCTTTTGTGTGTGTGTGCTGCGCGAAGCTTCGTTGGTGGTGTTGCGTTTGTGTGTGTTGTTGGTGTTGTTATTACACCCGCGCGATATAATAAAAAGAAAGAGAGAAAAGACTACTCCAGATACACAAAATGGTGCTCTTGGACAACGACCAATTCTTGACGGAGATGACGAAACTCTACCAACGCAATCGACTCAAAGGCTCGGTCTGGACGACCATGAAATCCTCGCTCTGCTTAAACAGACCGAAGAGGAACGCACCTCTTTTATCCAAGGAAGAGGAGAAGGAAAAAAGGTGCTGCTTGGTGAGATGTTCGGACGGGAAGAGGAAAATCAGCACCCGAGTGTTCTCGCAGAAAGCGGAGAAGTTCGCGAGAGAGTTCACGTTGGTGCAAAAAGCGAGCATGGACGGTTTGAAGGAAACGGAGAAGAAGAAAAAGAAGAAAACTAATGAAGACGAGAAGAAGAAGAAGAAGAAACATACGGACGCAAAAGGAAATGATGATGATGACGCGGAGAAGAAGAAGAAGACTAAAAAGAAGAGAAAGAAGAAGAGCGGCGGCGGCGGAACGACGGCGTGACAGTCTCCGGATTCGCGTCGGAGTTTAGTATTCTTAGCGCAAAGTTGTCGTTCGCGTACGAGCCAATAATACACCTCATTCCAAACGAACTGTAGCACTCATAAACGTGAACACGTCAAACTCAAACGGAGAAGAACAACATTCCTCCGTGTATTCGGAAAAATGAAACCGTCTCTTCGCTCGATATTCGCTTTGGCCGCAAATATTCCTCTTGCTTGTTCTTCTTGATCTCGAAAGCAGAAACGAGAGGAAAAAACGCTCGTGCATTCGCCACTAAAATTCGGAACAAAAATCACATCGCTCTTTACTAATGTTTGGCATGAAAAAATCTCTCACTTTCGTCGGCTTACTCGCCATTACCGGCGCGAACGCCGGCGCGGTGGATCTCACCGAGGGTGATTTCGACGCGCAAGTTTTTGAAAGCGGGAAGGTACGATTCTCGAATATCGATTTGATGATGAGAAGACGCGCGTTTTTTTTAATCGAGAACATTTTTCGAGTCAAATTTCCCCCCGATGATGATCGACATTACGTGCATAAAAACTGACCTTTTATTCTCTCTGCTACTCGTGCGACGCGCTTTGCTCGTCGGTATTGTTGAACACAGGGCGCGTTCGTGAAATTCTACGCCCCGTGGTGCGCGGTTTCTTCTCTCTCGCTTCTCGCTCGTGTGCGATTGATTTTGGATTTGGATTAGAGATCCTTTTTTCTTTTTTTGCTCGCCCGGCGGCACAAACCAAATAGGGGTGTCACACTTCAAGCGTCGCGTCGTCGCGAAAATTGGAGCATTCGATCGAGTCTTTCCAAGAAGAAGAACAGTCGTCGAGGCGAACAAAGACGCGCGTGTTTTTGCCACTTTCTCGTCCGTCGATCTTTTCGTATCATTTCTTACCGTTATTATTTGTTTATTATTATTATTATTATTATCGTTACGAACAGGTGCGGCCACTGCAAAGCGCTGAAACCAGCCTGGGATAAACTCGGCGACGAGTACGACGGTTCGTCCACGGTTTTGATCGGCGACGTGGACTGCACGGTGCACCAAAACTTGTGCCAAAAATACGGCGTGCAAGGCTACCCGACGTTGAAATATTTCACGGCGAACCCGATGGGCGACGCGTACAACGGCGGCAGAGATTACGAGGAGTTGTCTAAGTTTGCGAAGGAGTCTTTGGGTCCGTCCTGTGGGGTGGAACACATGGACTTGTGCGACGCCGAGCAAAAGAAGTCTTTGGAGACGAAGATGGCGTTGTCGGACAGTGAGTTGGACAAGTTGATCGAAGACTCGGACGCGAAGTTGAAGCAAGCCGACGAGGATTTGGAGGCGTTGTTGAAAGGGTTGCAACAGCAATACGAAGACGGGAAGAAGGCGAAGGAGGACGCGCAAGCGGCGCTTTCTCCGGAGTTGGCGCAGTTGAGATCGGTGAAGAGGTCGAGAGAAAATGGGGCGAAGCAAGAGTTGTAAATTGATACAAACGGCGACGACGACGACGACGATGGTGATGATTCTCTCGCGCTGGATGCATTGATGTTACCCACAGAGTGAGTGAGAGAGAAAGAGGAGGTTAAGAAGAAAAAGAAGAAGAGAGACCATATTAGAATCAAAAACGACTTACACACTATATAATACATATCTAAGAGGCTACAGCTATATAAAGCAACTTTCACATCAAGTTTATAATTACTATTGTATCTATCTACGCGCGACTACTCTGTGTGTTCAACTCGTTGTCCTTCTCGTTTACATCGTCCGCGACCGGCTTCAAGAAATGTTCCCACGACACCCACTCTTCGCGTTGGCGATAAAATCGCATCGGGTCTCTCGGCATGTTCCAAGGCATGCGTTTCCCTGTCTCTTCCTTCACAAAATGCACGAATTCGACGCGTTTCCCGTCACGAAAATACTTCCTCTGTAAACTTTCTTCGTGCAAAAACGCTCTCGCTTCGGCGAGGGACATTTTTTCCGTTCGATTCTGCAACTTTGCGTATTTTGCCACCGTTGCGCTTCCGATTTCTTTCACGCGGTACCGAAGATCGTGACGACCGGCGTTGATGAGCTCTTCGTCCGTTGGCATGTACAAAACATCTTTCTGACTTTTTCTTTGCTCTTTGGCAAACGTTCGAACGTCTTCTGCGAGCGTTTTCAAGTATATTTTGAACGAATTGACGTCGTTTTCGCGTCGAGCGCGAATCCAGGCGCCTTTGCCCGGTTTCATGCGCATGCGTTTGGCCACCGTGACTGGACCGCCGTGTTCGACCATGTGTCTGGCGAGATCGTCGCGTCCAACGTTACGTAATTCCAAAGCGCTAGGAAGTCGCGTGCTTGCGCCAATCTTTTTGTTTTTCATTCTCTCGTCGCTGACTTCATCGTCCTCGTCCTCGTCCTGGTCGAATATCTCGTTCTCCATGCAATCCAACAATTCTTTAGAAAAGATGTCAAAGTTCAACAAGTGACGATCTTCCGCCCACCTCGCTCTTGGCCACTTCAACGTCTTCGCCACTGCACCGTATCCACCGTGTAACACCACCGCGTGATGCAAATCCCACCTTCTCGCGTCGATTAAGTCTCTTCTCGTTGGCATGACCATGTGCCGATCGTGGTCGTCTTCGTCTGGTTTCGCGAACGAAATCGCTCCGGAGATGTCGTTGTACCAAAACGTGCGTTGATCGTCGTCGTCTTCGCCGCTACCAGAAGCTGACATGTCGTCTTGTTCAAACCACATCGCGTGCACTAACGCTCTCAACTCGTCCGCTAAATTCTCAATGTTATCCCAGTAATAAAAAGGTTTCCGGAATGGCTCGAAATCTAACAAAACCGCCATCGTCAACCAATCGTACCCGAACAACTTTTCCACTCGTTTGATTAAATCTTTCCTATTTTCTTTCTCCAGCGATCTTTTCGAGGGCATGCCGTAGTGATTATCGCCTAACGTTCTCGCGTACGGCATCAAATCAAACTTCAACTGATCCAACGCCTCTTTCAACTCGGAGTCGTCTAAACTATCCCCTTCGGCGTCGAACGCGTCTCTCCCTCCTCGTCCTCTCAACAGTCCAACCGGCGGATCGATGAACAAAATTTTCTTCATCGGTATCATTTTCGGGAACAACGCAGGTGCAAACGGAATGTATTGCCAGTTGCTATCGTCGTCTGCGTCGTCGTCGTCGTCGTCGTCCACGTCGCTTTCTTTATGCACGAGCAACGTATACGCCGCGATATCCTCCGCGACGGAACCGCTCTCGTCTGCGTCTTCTCCCGCATCCTCCTTTTTATTTGCCTCCACCACACTCGAATTACTCATCATCCCGAAGGACAACGCCTCTAAAAACTCTAACGCGTCCTCTGAACTCGTCTCGCCTTCCACTTCCACCTCGATCTCGCCTCCGCTCGTGGCTAATATTTGAACCACTTTCCCAACCACCATTCTCGTGTTCCAATCGAGAACGGTCCACCCGAGCCACCGCGCGGCATCTGCGAGCTTTATTCTTTTCGAGTTTTCGTTTAAAGAGAAGATAACTGGCTCTATGGCATTTTCGGGATGCTCTTTGTCTTCTTTGTCTTCATCTTCATCTTCTTTCAAAGCGCGCACAACGTGACTTCCCCTAATTGGACGACGACGACGACATCGAGGATGATTGCGAAGAAAAAATGACGAGGAACACCTTTTTTGGGTGGTGCTTCGTTCAAAAGATACCGCGAGGTTGCGCATTCTCTCTCTCTCTTTCTCTCTCTTTTATTCGTATTCTCGACGCGTCGTTTACGTTGACGTCGTGGTCGTCCTTGTCTTCGATATCATCTTAAAGGGGAAAATTTTAGGGGAATTCCTTCATTTCCCGAACATAAAACACATACATAAGAAAAGATGTCAACGCGCGCGCAAAGAGGCGATCGAGGCAAAACGCGAGGCGCAGGAGGCATAGGAGTAGGAGCATCGGGAGTCTTCTCTGCCAAGAAAGCGGGAGGAGGAGGAATAGGAGGATTACAGCAGCAACAGAAGAAGAATACATCGCGGTGGGAGTTGCAAAACATCCATTGGGGCGGGGAAAGTCTCCCGAATTCGACGGCGTCGGGAGTGGCGGCAGGGGGCGGGAAACCGGTCGTTCCTCAGGAAAAAACCGCTTTAGTCACGAAATGGGTGAAAAGAATCGAGAATATAAACAACGGTGAGAACATGGAGACGAAGGAGAAAGAGGACGTGTTCGTATTGGGAGGAGGAGGAAAAGGAAAGAAACGGAGGAAGTTGGAGGTGGTGAAGCGCGTCGGGTACGAGGTCAAAGTAAAAAGGAACCAACAACGAGCAGCAGAAGAGCAGTAGAGCGTTTGTGAGGAGGAGGTGAAGGAAAGAAACGGAAGAAGTTGGAGGTGGTGAAGCACGTCGCGTACGACGTCAAAGTAAAAGGAACCAACGACGAGCGGCGGAAGAGCGGTAGAGAGAGTTTTGTAAATTTGAAGTGTACGATAATTAGACTCAATCAAAGTGTCTTCCCAGGTGTCTCTCTCTCTCTCTCTCTCCGCAAAGCGCTTTTGCACGCCGCGTTTCGCGATTTTAAACGTTTTTATCTCAACTCCCTCTTCTCTTCTTACCGCCGGCCGCGGCGGGCGTCGCCACGTCTTGTTTCTTCACTTCCAAGTTCTCCTCTTTTTTCATCAACAACTTCGTGCCGGTGCTTAATATCGCGATCGAAGCCGCGGTTCCGCAAAGGATCTGAAACCACGATTTTTCGACGAGAGGAGTTTGGCTGCTACTGTCCGACGCCTTCGTGGTTGAATCCGCGGAGACGTTCAGCGCGTCCTTCTTCTTCGATTGGACCACTCCAGGGGACTCGGGAATGGGCGAAACCACCGCTTTTGCTTCTATCGTCTGCGCGGAATCGTGCGTCCCAGCATCAGCCGAAGAGACGACCGAGGACACAGTATCCGCCCCTCCCGTCGTCGCGGTTGTTCCTTTCTTTTCTTTTTTCTTTAACTTCTTCTCCTGTTTGCGCTCTTTCCGAGCAGAACTTCCGAGCATGGTGATGATGTGAAACAAAATGTGATTTGTTCCCTAACTTCTTAATTCTTCTTTCTCTCCAAACTCTTTCTCTCGCAAAGATTTGAAGAGGACGAGTTGTTGTTCAAGTTTTTCGTGGATGTTTCTTCTTCCTCCTCTTCTTCAGTTCTTCTTCTTCTCGCGATGAAACGAAGACGACTTAAACACAAGGACGACGGTTTATATCTCTTTCTTAATAACGAGTTTGACCGGTTATTTTTGGTCAATGCAAAAAATACGAGTAGATTTAATGTATAGATCAGGAATATTTTTGTTATATCTCTACGAACTTTTTGTTTATGTAGTACACCTGCTGTGCGCTGCGAGAGATGATGACGACGCGCGCGCACGTTGAATTGAATTACTCTACTCCTTCCGCCCCTTCCCTTCTTCCGTAGCGCGGCTGCTCTTCCTCTTTGCTTTTTCCACGACTCGTTTTTTCTCCTTTCTCGTTTTCTTGACATCCAGTTCCAAAGGTGGGGGCAAACTCCTCGCGATGAGCGCGCCCAGGCCGGTCAGGAACAGGATTTCGACGCACGTCGCGATGGCGCGCTCCGCCATGGTCGTCGCTAAATTTCTTTCCTCTTTCCTTTCGAGTGCGGTGAAGGCGTTTTTACTTCGCTCTTCTTGGTGAGTTTTTTCTTCTTTTTCTTCCCGGAAAGTATCTCTTTTGTTTTTTGCTTCTTCGTTGGGATGCTTTTGTCGCGCGCGGAGAGGAGCTTCTTGGCGGACTTCTTCCCTTCGCTGTTTAAGTTCGCGCTCGAGTGTTGGTGCTTCGGGTAGTTGCTGTCGTTCGCGCTGGTTTGTTTCTTCGGCGGCGCGTATTTCATCTTCTTTCTCAACGCGTTTTAGAAAAAGTGAAGAAGAAAGGAGAGTGACTTGAAGAAGAAGTTTGTGTTTCACATGATGTTTCTCATTAGAAAGCTCGTATCGAATTTACAACAAACAAACAATATTTCTCTCATATAACGGTAGTTGTAATCGTGGTAGTACTCATATCGGTGAGTAAATGTATCGGAGAGTAAGTAGAACGTATATCAGTCAGGCGTAAAAGAGAACGCTCGGGAACCCTTTGTACGCGAACGATAAGCGCCTTTGAATTGGACCGAAAGGCGCGTCGACGCCGACGGTGCGAACGCGCTTGACCGTGGCGAAGAATACTCGCGAGCTGCTCGTGACAGATTGAACGAACGCTTTGTCGTTGTCGATATACACAGCGCCGAGATAATAGGAGAAGTTGTCGATTTTCTCGGAAAATTCCATGACGGCGGTGATGACGTGTTCGGTCGATCGACTGGAGACCGCGACGAGTTCGGGCGGTTTCCTCGGCGGCGGAGGAGGAGGAAGAGGAGAAGAATAGAGAGGAGGAGCGATGTTCGGATTGGCAATGAACCGATAGTGCGATGAAAATCCAGACGTCCATCCAGGGTTGTTGTTGACGCCGGGCGTTTGACCTACGGTCTTCTTCGGGTTCGATGGATCTTTGACCTCTCCGACGTAACAACTCGTTCTCGCCGAGTCGTGCGCAAACGCTTCGCAAGTTTTTTTAGCAGGGTAATCTTGGCCGTCGGGTGCGCTGTCGTGGCACAACCGGCAACACTCTTCGGGATTGTCTACGTCGTTGTATCTCATGAACGGCGCGATATCATACCGTGCGTTCGTTTCAATCTCATCGCACTCTTCCTTTTTCTTTACAAACGGAGGAACGAAGGAAGGCGGCATTTCTGGTATGAACGGCGGAATGAACGGCGGAGGAACGAAAACATTCGACATCGTTGCAGATTTCAGTATCGCTTCGATTTTATCGTGATAAACCTTCACGATGTTCAATATTGGTTCGTGTTCTTTGTCTTCCACGAACACGCAATACCCGTCTTCGTCGTATTGTTTCTTCAAAAGAGAGCCGAGATGCCAAAACAAGATTCCGCCGGCGCTTGGAGAGAGAGAAGTTCTTTGCTCAAACACTCCTCCTTCTCTCTGTATCATTGCGACTGTCGCCTCCGTCGCCAACTCGTACACTCTCTCATAGTAGGATGCCCGAACGCTGATCGGTTTCTTCTTGCCAAACTCTTCGAAAAGAATAGGCAGGCCTAACGCTTCCGCGTCTCGAATGTGCTGCCGTACCCACTGATCAGTAAAGCGTAACTTCTCCTCTTCGCTCGCGTCGCTCAACCAATCGTCCACCCATAAGTGCACGGTCAAAAAATCAAATCCGACAGAGTGTTTGATAAAATCGACGCCCCAGTTTCCGGCATCCGAAAACGGATTGACGTTCGCCGAGTTGGTGAAAGAAGAAGAAGAAGAATAAAACCCCTCCGAACCGAGCGATAACATGTGATTCATGTTCACCTCTCTGAACGCCTGAATCATCTCTTGACACCACTCGCTCATGATTGCATCTCTCACCATTCCATTCTCTCCTCCCCCTGATTCCATTCTCGGCTCGTTGATCAGCTGAAACGCAAACACACTCTCGTCGTCCTTGTACCTCTCCGCGACGTATCGCACGTACCTCTTATACGCCTCCTTAATCCTCACATCACGGAAGAACTCACTTTTCTCTTTCACCCCAAACCAGTCGCAGTATTGCTTTACCCCTCCGTAATCCTCCCAAAAGTTTGTCAGCGTCAGCAACAACCGAATCCCTCTCTTTTCGCATTTCCGTAACAACCGATCCAACCCTTGAAAATTCTCCTCCTCGAACACTCCGACGTCTTTTTGCAACGCTCTGCCATCGAAATCTTTCCGATCGCCGTCTAAAAACGCCCAAACTCTCAACACGTTCGCCCCGGACGTTTTCGCGCCGTCCAACACCCTATCGACCATTTGCTGCCCTTCTTCGCGTCCGTTCTCTTCGTAGAGCAACGCGAACGCGTTCGCGCCGAGCGCGAGAAAGCGCTCTTCTCTCTCCAAACCACCACCAGAAGAAGAGAAAAAAGAAAACGACGCGCCGTCGCGGCGGATGAACCTTTTGTTAAAGCTTTGCTGCGCCGAGGACGCGCGAAAACAAACGAACAAAACGAGAACGAACAGAACGCGCGCGAAAGCGCCGTGAGATTGCCCTCGCGAGGATGAGTTTACAGTCATAATATAATACGCGTAAAAATACTGCCGTTTTTGAGCAAAAACACACACAAGAGCGGCTTCAGAATTTAACAAACTTTCGACGCAGAACAACACACAACACGTAAACGCGCGAAGAACAGAATGGCGAAAGACCAACACGTACCCCGCCGTTCATTTTCGCTGAAAAACACGCTCGAAACGTTCTACAGAGGCGGACCCATCTGCATCGACAACGAGCTTCTGGCGTGCGCGAATGGCGACGAGGTGACGGTCGTGGACGCGAAGACTGGCGGCGTGAAATCCCGAACGGAGGGAGATACGGAACCGATCACCGCGATGTGTTTCAGCGCGAACGGGAAGAAAGTGTTCGTGGCGTCGAGGTCGTTAGCGATGCGAGAGCTGGACGTGGAGAGCGGGAGATTTATTGGGAGGAAATGGAAACCGCACAAGATGCCGGTGTTGGCGGTGTCGGTGGACCCGAGTGGGCAGTTTTTGGCGACGGCGAGCGCCGATCGGACGATTCGGGTTTGGGACATCGAGAGAGGGTACGCGACGCACTCGTTCAAAGGTCATACGGCTATGGTGACTGCGGTGCAATTTCACGAGACGAGAGGGGTTTTGAAGCTGTATTCTGGTTCGGATTGCGGAGAGGTTGGATTTTGGGATTTGCGAGGGAACAAAGCGGACGCGCCGATGGCGAAAGATGCGCACGTGAGTGCGGTGACCGCGATTGGGATTTCGACGTGCGGGAAGAAGATTTTGAGCGCGGGGAGAGACGGTGTCGTTCGCGTTTTTGGTTTGAACGGGAAGGTGATATCGACGACGAACGTTGGAGAGGCGGTGGAAGCCGCGAGAGTGTTACCGAGGAAGAGCGCGTTGTACGGCAAGTCCGGAGAAGATCGCGAGGAAGACGGGAAGGTGAGGTTTGCGACGGTAGGGAGCGGAGGCAAGGTAAAGCTATGGAAGGAAGGCGCCGGGAAGGCGTTTTTGGAATCGAAAACGTTAACCGGTGGGGTGGAGAATAACGCGAAATCGAACACGGATTTCCAAGCGGCGAGCGGAACGTTCGTGGAGTGCCGATTAGCCGAGGATGGGGAGATGTTGTTGGCGGTAACTGGAGATGCTCGAGCACTCTTTTTTGAAACAACTGGTGGTAGTAGTAGTAGTAGTAGTAGTAAAGGAAAGGATAAGAACAATAGTAAAAAGGGTAGTAAAAGTGGATTGACGATTGCGCGAGAATTGATTGGCGACTGCGACGAAATCGTAGGTTTGGCATTTGCGAGAAGTTCGTTGGAGAAAACCGTGTACGAAAATGAAATCGCACTTATCAGAGATTACAACGATCCCGAAGATGAGAAAGCAAACAGCGACGACGATGTAGACGGCGACGATGACGCGAGAAAACGGAAATCGTTGAACGATGCCAACGCAGATAGGGAAACGTTGCCTCCACCTGAATTGTTGTGTGCGGCGACGTCGTCGTCGCCTTTACTTCGTATTTTCCAAGCGCATAAGGATAGGAACGCTGGTTTCACGTGCATTGCTGCTTTAGCTGGACACTCAGAGGCCATTTTATCCGTAGATTGCGCGCCGAGTAAAATAGTGAATGATAGAGAAGAAGTAGCGGTGAGTTTAGCGGCGACTGGATCCAAAGACCATATGGTTCGCTTATGGAACGTCGAAAAAAGGGAATGCATAGCGTTCGGTAAAGGTCACGTGAGTGCAGTAACTTCCGTTGCTTTCGCACCGAGAAAGAATGCACCGTTTGTAGTTTCTGGAGGGCAAGACCGCGCCTTGCGAATATGGGACGTGAACGCAGCTTTAGAATTGCACGCCAAAGCTAACGACATCAACAACAAGGAGGACGATGAAAACGATGAAGAAAGTGTAGTCATACGTATGCCAGCGATTGCAGCGACTGTGGCGCACGATAAAGCCATAAACGGCGTGGCAGTGTCGCCAAACCATTTGCTAGTCGCGTCAGCTTCCGCAGATCGCACGGCAAAGCTTTGGAAGATGCCGGATTTGCTCTGCGCGGGCGTCTGTCGCGGGCATAAAAGAGGCGTGTGGGCGATTGCATTTTCTGATGCGGATAAATCCGTTGCAACTGCCGGTGGCGATAAAATTATTCGCTTGTGGGATTGTTCCAACACGACTGGTGGCGATTTGCCGTGTTTGAAATCGTTCGAATCGCATTCAGGCGCCGTGTTAGCGGTGAAATTTTTATCGTCCGGACAACAGCTCGCCTCCGTCGGCGGCGATGGGAAGCTCCTCGTTTGGAACAATAAAAACGGGTTAGCCGTGAAAGAGTTCGAAGCGCACGAAGACAAAGCGTGGGCGATGGCCCGAGGTGGCGACGGCGCGTACATCGCCACCGGTGGTGCCGATGGATCTTTGAAACTTTGGGAAGACGACACGTTGCTTGCTTCGAAACATCGCGAAGATAAAATGCAACTCGGCATTGAGAAAGATCAACAGTTGCAAGACGCGGAGGCGATTGGAAACGGGAGCGAAGCTTTAAAATTGGCGTTGAAACTCGATCGGCCGCGCGCGTTTTTACGCGTAGCTTCGCGTATGACCATGGAACGTGGCGAAAAAGGGATGCAAATTGCCAAAGGAGTTTTCAAAGAACTCGATACGGAAGAAACCGTGCGATTGCTCAAATACATTCGCGATTGGAACACAAACTCGAAGACGAGCGGCGTTGCAAATAAAATTTTAAAGTGTGTGTTGACGGCAAAGCCTTTGGATGCGATGTCAAGTCTGCCGGGAATCATTGATTTGTGCGCCGGATTGAAAGCGTACGCGATTCGACACCAAAACCGCGCGCAGAGGATGTATCAGAGTACATTCTTGATCGATACGGCTCTGACGAGAATGGGCGGCCTGAGAGAAGAAAGCGAGTTAATGCTTGATATGGATGAAGAAGAAGATGAAGAGGAGGAGGAAGAGGAGGAGGAGGAGGAGGAGGAGGAGGAGCGCATCGCAACGCCTCCCAAACCAAAAAAATCATCGACTGCGGCTACAAAGACGAGGAAGAAATCGCGAGTATGGGAGACGGAAACGGTAATAGCGCCTTTGGAGAAGGAGAAGAAAGGAGGCGACGCGATAGAAGCTTCCGAAAAAGAGAAAGAGAAGCCAACCACGAAACCACCTCCTCGAAAGAAGAGCAAAAGCCCGTCGCCGGCGCCTCCGATTGAGAAGCGACCGACTCGCCGAAGCACGCGATCACAAACGCCAGAAGTAGAAGAAAAAGTAACCGCCGCGAAAGAAAATGAGAAAGAGAAAGAGAAAGAGAAAGCCGAAGAACAACAACAACCGTCGAAGAAAAAACGCGGTCGTCCTCCGTCCAAATCAAAATCTCCGCCCTCGCGCGAAGAAGAGGAACGCGCTGCGGAGGAGCCGCCCCCTGCGAAAAAGAAGCGAGGTCGGCCGCCCAAAGTACCACCCGCGTCAGCGACGAAAAAGAACGCGACGACGAAGAGTAAACCACCACCACCACCGAAAGTAGCGCTTCGTCGATCGCTGCGTTCTCGTTCTCGCTCGCCCACGCCAATTTAGGGTAGTAATAGGACCAAAGTAGCATTTGAAAGTTGAATTCGAAACGCGACACACGCTGCTCACCTCTCGAGAGTACACACCCCATGCGACATCATCAAATTCCTTTCGGCCGGCGCTGGTGCTCCTCCCCTTCTTCTTCGTTGTCCACCTCCTCCTCGTCGTCTTTACCGTCGAGCAACAAAAGAAGACTCAATGCATTGGGGAGGAGTATCTTCCCCAATGGAAGAAAAACGATCAAAGTCCAGGACGAGGTTGAGAACAACAACAGCAACGCGGCGATGATGACAACGACGATGAACACGAAGAAGAGAACGAAGATCACTTCGACGACGTCGACAAAAGTGGCGTTTTTTGCACTCGGCGACAAAAATAGACGGAAGAAGTGTTTCGTCGTCTCCAGAGGATCCTCGAGGAGAGGCATGATTGTTACCAAAGCCTCCTCTTCGTTTTCGGGGCGAACGACGAGCGGATCTGGCGGCGAAAAGAACGAGAACAAAACGAGGTTGTTTCAGAACGTTCCAGAGCCGTACAAGTCTATAGTTGCCATCGCGTTGGCGACCGTATTCGCGTCGTTAATTGCGAACAGCGACTTGTCGATCGCGTTTCCGTACTTGGCGCCGGTGCAGAGAGGGTGCGAAATTGTGAGCGTAAACGCGATTAAAACTTTACTGTTGGTCACGGACGGCGCGTTGGATACGGCGGAGTGCGCGTGGATTTTATTGAATAAGATGCGTGCGCCGTCGCAAGAAGTGGTGTCTGGGATGATTGGGATGCTTTCTGGAGTTGCGGCTTTAATTGTTGGCGCGGTTGGTACCGGGGCGTCTGCGGTTGGCGCGGCGTTTGCGTTTGTGACGTCCCGAATTGCCATGTATCTCGCGACGCTTGTCGTGTGGGCAGGTACAGGGAGTCCGGCGTTTGTTTCTGCGGTCGTTGCGAGTATGCAAGGGTTGTCGACGCCGGTGGTGGTTGCCATCACGGTTGGCGCGACTATCTTGATACAGAACGCGTGGAAGATGTGGAGAGGCGACGGAATTGAAAGTAGCAGTAGTAATACAGTTGCGGAGGCGGCGGTACCGCAGCCCCCGCTCAAGGCGGAACGGGTCATTCGATCTGCCGCGGCGATTGAAACGCCGCCGCCGAGACCCTCGCCGCCGCCGCCACCACCACCACCACCACCCGTTGTGTCTGAACCAGTGGTGGCACAATCGGTTGTATCTGAAGTCGTCTCGACGCCGGCTGTTGCATCCAGCCCGCCACCGTCGACGCCGCGAGTGGTTGACAACGAAACCGAGGAAGTCAGAAGAGTCTTCGGACGTCTCAAAGCAGAGGCGGAAGCGAACGCGAACATCGCCAATTTGAATAATAAAGAGAAAAGGGATGGGACGAATAGAGTTGGCTCCAAGCAGCGATTCCAAGCATTTACTTATCTGGTGAAGGAAACTTTGGACTCGATCAAAGGTGTTACGAACAAAGACGCAGACGAAGTTCTCTTCGACGCGAAATTTCAAGCGAAAGAAGTTGCCAGCATCACCTCAAAGAAGTTAAACGAAACGTTCTCCGATAAAGAGCAGTTTGAAGAAAGGTTGAAGAGAACGTTCAAGAAAACCACCAGCATCGCCAACGAAGCCGTCCTCGCCGCGACGCCGGTGTTCAAAGAACTCTCTCCAGTGCTCTCGAAATCAGCGAAGAGAGCTGCTCGACAGTTACGAAAGGTTGACGTGAGTCAAATGTCGACTTCTTCCGTCGAAACTACTAAGTTTGACCTTCCGAAAGTAGAGATGCCTGAGATGCCCAAGATGCCCAAGATGGAAAAGCCGAAAGTTGACACACCAACGAAAGAAAAAAAAGAAACAAAGAAAGTAGAAGAAAAGAAAGAGGAATCGCCAAAACCGTCAGCATCATCATCTGTGATTGAAGAGAAGGACACTAAAGCCATCGAAGCCGCGAAGAAAGAAGCGGCCGAGAAGGTTTTGAAGGAGATGGCGGCGTTGGAAGAGCAAATGTCTCGAGACGTTGAATCCGCGCGCGACAAGGTCACGGAAGCGGAAAGGGAAGCCGGCGAAGCCTCTACATCTGCATCTTCCAGCGACGACGTAGAAATCTTAAAAACTGCAGACGGTATGTTGCGCTTTTCCGTCGACGATGACGAAGAAGGCGCCGTCGCGCCGAAAGTATCGGGAGCCGCCTCCTCCAAAAAGCTCAACGTCCCCGACGTCGAGCTTCCAGCCGGCACGAAAGTCATTCGAGATTCCGAAGACGACGGCGATACGAAGTAGTCTCTCTCTCTCTCTGAATGGTGTTGCGTATACAGTAGTCTTTTCTAGCAAGCGTGTCTTCGTTTACAAATTGTAAATATTCTCTTTTAGTTTACCAGGTACGAATTCCTAATAATAATACTAAAAAGAGCAACACTTCTGTTGCTTTCAAAAACCCATCACTCGAAGCACTTCATAAAATCAAACGCAGGAAAAACGCGAACAAATATACACCATGACGACGACGACGACGAAACGCGCGGCAGGGGTTGTCGCGCGTGTTGTGCAACGAGCGATGGTGACGTGCACCACCTCGCCTCGTCCTTCTTCTTCTTCTTCTTCTTCTTCTTCGTTGTGGTATTCGACGACGACTTTCGTCCCCACTCGGGAGAATTTAAACGTCAGGACGGAATTCCAATCGTCGTCACCATCGAGAAGCGCAACGACGCCAAAAGGAAATAGGAAGATAAAAGGAGAGCATTTGGATTGCGCGGTGGTCGACGCGATGAGCGCGCGAGAGATGGTGTTTTTTCGTCCTCGGTGCTCGGAGCAAGATGCAACGACAAGTTATTCGAACAGCAACACTAGAGAGCAACAAAAGGGAAGGATAGCGATGCCCTTCGTCGTCGCCGGGGCGGCGATTCCATCTGTGCACGACGAGAATATTAGCCGTGAGATAGTGAACAACGTTAATATTGATGTAGTCGAAGACGCGCTGAGGAGGCTGGAAATAGCGTTTCCTCCGGCTTCGACGAGTACAGAGGAGAACTTTGGGGACGAAGAGAACAACAACGGGATGTGGTGCAAAACGCACCTGACGTATCAGCCGTCGAATCTAGTGAGGAAACGAAGGCACGGGTTTTTAGCGAGGAAGAGGACGGTTGGTGGCAGACGAGTGCTCGTGCGTAGAAAAGCAAAGAAGAGACGAAAGATGTCGGCGTGAGATTAAAAGAATAATAATTTGTAATAAATACCGGGTCGTTCATAATAAAAAATGTTCCGTATTATGCGCATAATAAATAAAAGCCTCACGTATGAATATATTTAAGCCGAATAGATGACGTCGTTATCTAAGAAGACACGTTTACTCGCTCTATTTCCATCGTGTGCGTGCGTGGACCACGCTAAAGGATCGATCAATTCTTCTCCCACTGCTGCGGCACCGTAAAATCCCAACACCAATACCGCGCTCGGTACCGGCGAGAGCCATCCAAAAGTACTGGCAAACGAGAATGGTGCCGAGAATGCGTAGAAGAATAGCGCGGTGAGCGCGATGTGTCGGTATAACGTAGGAACTGGCGTGTCCACGACTCGGAGTATAGTCGTCTGAGACTGAAGAAAGTTCTCGCAGTGATTGTAACAATCGAAAGCGGCTTCGTCACTTACCAGAGCATTTTTACGCGCGAATTCCACCGTACGTTGCAGCTCGGCGACGCACGCTGAAGCTCGACTTTGGTGCGACGTTGCTAGAATGGCATCTTTAAGTTTTGCGTCATGTCCCATGTGAGTGAAAACATCTGCAATAGATGGTACTCCGACGCTCGAGTCGGCAATATCATACGGATCGAGAGGCTTCAGAGTGAACGTCGAATCAAAATTGGCTGCAGGATCACCCGCTTTCCTCGTATTTTCGATATCACTGCCGGCAGTTTGCGAATACATTGGAACACCGAGCCGGTGGTCGCGCACAGTTCTTCGAGCAAAGACGAGTGCAAGGTCGAGTAGACGCCGAACGCGTTCTCGCAAGACGTTAGGATTGACTCCCCCTTTATTCACGCTGTCCACGCTGAAGAAGAAACTCAACGCTTCTTGCTTGGACAGTTCTTCCTCGGTTGCAGATTTACGAGCAGTAAAGAGCCCACGCTGTTTTGCTGAACTCTTTTTTGCGGATGTGTTGCCGTTGTTATGTCCGAAGCAGGTTGCTGCCATGACGTTTATTGACCGGGCGGAATCGTACATGTCATCCAAAGCGACGAGCACTTCGTACCATTTACGATAAGCAACGTGGGCAATGTGCGATAAAGCAAAACCAACCACTACTCCAGTGAGTCGATGCGCTGTTGAATCGAATGATACAAAACAATCTCCTGTGTTCATGGCATCCGAAAGCTTCCCGCAGGATACTTCTTTTAGAATCGTGGCAAAATAAGCGACAAACACCGCGGCAAGAAGTTGGGGAACGCAGTTTGCGTATATCGTGCCTCGCATTACGAAGAGCTGAGAGATGAAGTAAAATCTGCCCCTTTCCACTCTTACCGCCGCGCTGTCCGATTTCAAAGTCGTGACAGACTCGCAAAGCTCCGCGAGAACGGGAGATTTCTTCTCTGTAGCTTTTTTGGACAAGCCAGCCTCCTCCGTCTTTGAACGCGTCAACTTTGGCGATACAGATTGTTTCACTCGCATAATCGCCTGATAATCCGGGCATTGATCGCCAGAATTGTCGATGACGTCGTGCAACGCTTCGCAGTCGTGCCAGAGATTCTGTCCGAACACGGATAAATCGTGGTTTGGTTTTATCCAGCCGAACGGTTTTTCCAACCTTTCCCCAACTTCCAGAACTCCATAGAAACAAAGCGAGACCAAAGTAGCCGGCCAAAACGCGGCGTACTTAAAGCTCGCGGTAAAAAGGAGAGGACTCGAGAAAACGAAGAAGAAGACAATCACATTTATCGCGTGAACCAAAACTCGCGGCGTTTGCGTGTGCGCTGCACGATGACAGCTGACGACTGCCGATAACGCTTGCCGGGTCTCTCTGTGGAGGTCCGCGGCGCCACGGTCGCACACAAATCTCTTAACTCGAAGATTTTCAACGAACGCGTGCAACCTCGTCGCAACGAAATTCAATCGTCCGACTGGATCGTCAATTTTAAGCAAAGCATCGTGGAGTTTATCATCCTCTTTCTCGGACTCAAATATATTTTTATCCAATAATCGACCGAGGTTGGGGCCTGAACCGGAATAACGGTCGGCGAGGAGGACGTTCGTATCGTCATAATGAATGAGCTCGCCATTCGGGCCAACACCTAAAGTAGATTCGCGAAGATATATACGCGCCATGCAGAAAAATAATGTTGTTAACCTCAGAACATGTGCCCTTGGAGATACGCGAATTGTTGTACTTTGTGCGGTTGCGTCTGACAGCGATGTCATCTTCCCACCGTCACTGATGAACAACAGTTGCGGATTCACGAAAGCACTCGTTCCCATATTCAAGTTTCTCAAAGAACGTCTGAGTTTTTCAAGCGATACTTTAGCTTCATAGTATCTCTCATAAGCGTATCGAAATCTGTACACAATGACGAATGCCAATATGGAAGCTACGGCTGTATGCGCATCTTTCGAAAACGTTACCTGACACTCGCTCGGATTTCTGACGTCTGCGCCGCATTTCCATACCTTTGCTGCTTGGGCGAGACATGCCAGTAACCCAGCGATGAGACACTGCGGAATGAGTTTCGACAATACGGTGTTACGAAACTTAAAGACGTCTCGGAATACGCGAGCGTGGGAACGACTCTCCGCATCAGTTTTTCCACCCGTGATCGGCACATTCGAGAGATCAGAACTGGTCTCGGGCATTTTGGGGGGAACATGACCTGATTCAATATCACCACTATTTGCATCCGTCGTGGTGGGAGAAGTAGGACATAGGTTCGAAGGTTTACCAACCCCAACGTCAACCAGCGCATCGGTTGCCGAATGGGGAGGGATTTTCTGCGAATGTTTACCTGAACTCAAAATATCTGATACCGCAGAAGGTAAAGCCAAATCGAACGTAACTTCACGAAATGTTCTCGACTCTTTGAAATGTGCAAAACCAGCGGCCTCAATGTCGTGACCATCGGTATCGTAATCGAATGGATTCTCCATATTGCGCGCTACTTCCGCAGTGCCGTAAAAAGCAATCGCAATCAGCATAGCCGGCGCCGGTGACAACCATCCAAAACCAGCAGTGAAAATAAACGGCGCAGAATAAACGAACGCAAATAGAGCAAAATTCAACAGATGTAAGTATATCCACGGCATTTTGGTCTCGCTGATTCGTTCGAGATTATTGCACGCAACCAAGCAATCGTTGAGATCGTCATACAAATCAAAAGCGCCGCGTTCGGAGATATCGTTTCTTTTGCGCGCCTCTTCGACGAGTTTCTGGCACTTGGCCACGACAAGCGCTGGCCGAGACGATGGAAGCTTTCCACACATGAAATCTTTTTCGCTTTCCGTGAGAATCACGGCAAGCGAAGGATTTCCTCGCGGATCTTCTCGAATTAATTGACTGAAATCAATATTCGTACTCTGAACTTCACCGACTTTTCGGACGCCGTATCGCGTTTCGCGCGCGATATGTCGAATGAAACCAAACATACAGTTCGATAATCTTCTGAGTTCATCGCGAAGTTCCACAGAGCTGATGAACGCTGTCGAAGCCTTATAGGCGTCTCCGTCATACTGGAGTTCACCGGGCAAATCCGGTCTGAGGAAGGCTAAGGAGCCACATGCGAAGTTTCGCGCACCTTCGCACAAAGCACCCATAAATTTCTTCGCCTCGTAGTATCGATAGTACGATATGCTGGCGCGAAAACACAGAGTGAAGCCGATAACGCCACCGCAGACGGAGTGCGCCGTGTCGCTGAAGGCGAATGCGCAGTCTTGATGCGACGTCACATTCTTACCGCACTGTTTCACTTTCGTATAGTTTGCGAGCCCAGCGAGGAGACCTGCAAATATCGTTGGCCACAGAATACCCGGCAAGACAGTGTTATTCCACGCGAAGAGATCAGTGAAGAATGACATGGACGTCAAACGACGTCGTTGTACCGAGGTTGAGATATCGTGTATCTCCGTGGACGCTATACCGGCGAATGATTCTTTCTGTGCAATGTCGTTGAAGAGCTTCTCGGACACGCGACGCAAACCTTCCTTACGGTCGACGGACTGCTTCGAAGCGATTCCGCCACCGCTACTGATAGTTTGCGCGACTTTGGCTTTATCGAGCACCGGCGCTTCCTCTGATGCCGAGACTTTGGAAGCCTTATCACGGCCCCCGGCGTTTCCCAGAGATGCTTCTCGAATATTTCCCAGGAAAATACGCTTGAAGTCGTGGATCTGCGCAGATTCTCGCGCCAACCGTCTACCAAGATCGCCCAAGTCGTGGGAGGGACTCGTCCAGTTGAATGGATCAGCCATGGCCGTGCCCATCTCGTTGATGCCGTAGCAAGAGATGACGACGATACCTGATGGGATAAACGCAATCCATTTGAACGTGACGACGAACACAAACGGCGCCGTAAAGACGAAAGAAAAGAGAATCAGTTGCAACAAATGCGTAAATGCACGTGGAACGGGTGTTGTTGCCACTCTGTTTGCAGCTCGCGTAGCTGCAAGCGTCTCCTCCAGCGTTTGATACACTTCAAACGCCGCGCGTTCACAGACGTTCCCGAGTCTGCGCTGATGTTCAACAATCGTTTGGATTTGAAGACATGCGTACGCACACCTTGAAGGTATGGGAATATCTTTATACGAATTATTAAACACGCTTGCATCCACAATGGACGGGTCATTCGTTGTACTCACATCCTTCTCAATAACGAGCAACTCTTGTATTTTCGGACATCCGTAGGGGTCTTCCGTCAACATAGATTCAGCAGTCATCTTCCTTCCAAACTCGTCGCCGACTCGAGACTCGCGAACCTGAATACGTACAGACGCATACGCGATGTTCGTTAAACGAAGTATCTCCATCCTAGCTTCTTCGCAAGCTTTCAAATCCTTCTCGAATTTGTCCTTACTTCGCCTCGTCGATTTGCCTTGAACGACGTACTCGTAATCCCCTTCCGATGGCTTTTCCCCACATTCATAATCAATCGGGCGTATAAAAGACGACGTTAATACATTTACATTCCGCAAAGCAACGTGTAAGCGACCCAGGCACTCTTTTGCTTCGTAGTATCGATCGTACGCCCAATCCGCTCGAAAGACGAGCAAAAAACCAAGAGCGATGGCGGCAATACCGTGCGCGGTGGGATCCATAGCGATCAAACATTCGGAAGCATCCTTGACTTGGGAACCGCAGGAGAGGTACTTTGCACCTTGTGCAAAGAATGCAAGTCCTATTGCGAGTACAACTTGTGGAATAACATCAGGTAAGATTGTATCGCGCCACTGGAAAATATCGAGGATAAAGTCAATCTTGAAAGATGACGACGACTTCAACCCGACGAAGCCGTCGCCTCGACGAACGCGATCGACTGGAGGTAAATCTCGATCACGAACTTCTCGATTTACCACCAACTTTGCAGCTTTCATAGATACACACGCATCTCCAGGCGGGAACAGCGGTTGCGTTCGATTGGTATCTTCGGAAGATTCGCTCATACTCGAATTACTGCTCACGTACGCGTAGTGTTTGCCTAGCGCGGAAAAGTATCTCTGCAAACCGGCTCTTTGAGAGGAGTGCGCATCTTCAGCTTTCTCTTTGCTCTCCACTTCATCGTCACGTTTTTGCACGAGTATCTTTCTACTCTCGTGAATTCGAGCGACGTCTTCGAACAGTTCCGCGCCTAACTGCGACAGATCGTGAGATGGCGCTTCCCACCCGAAGGGGTTTTCCATCTTTTTGGCAACTTCAGCGACACCATAAAACGCCATCGCAAGCAAAGCCGAGGGCATTGGTGTGAGCCAATCGAACGTTGCCGTGAAGCAAAACGGTGCCGAGTAAACAAAAAAGAACAGCAAAGTCGTCAACATGTGTGCGTACTTATTCGGTGTCGGCGTCGTTGTGATGCGCTCGCACGTCTTCACGCCGGCGAGAATACCCGAGCAATCGCGATAGATGTCCAAAGCACCTCGCTCACACACTTGACCAAGTCGTCTGCGTTTTTCAACAATATCGAGAATCTTTTGCACTACGGCATTTGCGCGATTAAACGGCTCGAGATGTACGAACGCTTCAATCTCTACCGGATCTTGAAGCAGATCGAGCAGCGACGGTTTCCCGGCGCGATCGTATCGCACAACTTCATCCGCCGATATCGTTCCGCTTCCAATCGAATTGTCCGCGTTTTGAACGTCATCCGAGTATCCAATCCGCGATTCGCGTAGCGCGATTCGAAAAAACGCAAAGAGAAGTTGACTCAATCGCGCGAGCTCTTTGCGATCGTCCTCATTTACGTCTTTTTGCGGCGTTCCTTCTTCTTTTTGTTGTTCCCTCGTCGTCCCCGAAACGAAAAAACCTTCCTCCTCTTCTTTTTTGGTATCAGTACTCGCTCCAACGGTATCGCCATCTTTATCGCCAATTGAAGCAAAAGAAGCAGAAGACGCGGTGCAAACGAACGAGCAAAACGCGACGTTCAAATTCCTCACTCCGTCTCTCACTCTTTCGATCGCCTCTCTCGCCTCGTCCCATTTCTCGTACGCCAAATTCACTCGAAACACCAACAAAAACGACAACACGACTGCCACCGACGTGTGTCCTTCCACGCTAAACGCCACGTCGCACTCCTTATCCTCCATCACGTTCTCCCCGCATCTCTGTATCTTCAGCGCGTTCGCGAAGATCCCAATCAAAAATGCCAACACCATCTGCGGTAAAACCGATGGAATCACCGTCCCTCGAAAACGGAAACACTCTCTGATCCATCGAAACGCCGTGATTTGCGGTTGGTTCATGTCCAAATTTCGTTTCTTATTCGTAAACGTCACCACTCGATCTGAGGGTTGCTGTGTCCTCGTCGTCCTCGTCTTCATCGTCTCTCTTCTTCTTCTTCTTCTTCTTCAACAACAAAAGCAATAAAAGGTACGCGTCGTCTCTCGTCTCTCGAGCTCTTTATATTATGCGCGCATGCGAGATGCTTTTAAATGAAGCTTTTTTTTAACAACCAAAAATTAAGCGTTTTTATGAAAAAAGAAAAGATCTCCTCTTTTTCTCAAAATCACGGGCATCAGCAATACTCGGTAAAATAAAAGTGGAAAGCTTCGTCACAAAGACAAAGAGTACATATACAAAGTCGTGTATTGAAAATTCCCACTCTCTGTCTGGTGTTCCTATTCGAAAAGTCTTCTTCTGTGCTCGCGTCATGGACCAGTTCTTCTTCTCTCGCATTTTGTGTCGTCCATAAAATATTGTTTCGTTTGCGACGATTTCAACAAAACGGATTGCGCAAAAATGAACGTTGGACAACCACCCGGAGATGATGATGATGTAAAATCATCATCGCGTCAAAATCATCGGACGTCTCTCAAGAAAGCGCATTCGTCTCGCGTGTCGAAAGAAAAGCAGCGACGAGATGCGCTCGCGAGACAAGACAATGCGAGGCGAGATTTCGTGGACCACGCGAGACGCGTCGTCGTCCAAGCGTCGAAGGAGGAAGAGTCGGAATCAAAAACAAAGAGAGGAAGAGGAGAGGAATATGTGGACGACGACGAAGGAGAAGAAGGCAAGGAGGAGAAGAAACGGATGAAAAGAACAACAACAAAAACTGGTGATGGTGGTAATGACGATGATGTCGATGTAAAAAAAACCGAAAGAGGTGAATTGCAACTGCCGGAATACATGACGGATGTGCCCACGGATTTAGGGGAAAATTGGCTCTGCCAACCGAAACCGAGAGGAAAACGGTGCGCGGTGATCGCCGCGAGAGGGAGGACGAGTGCATTCGATGCGCGCGGGAAGAGAATAACGCTGGAAAATAAGAAGAAGTACTTTCAAAGTGCAATACCAGGAGGGAGTTTTCAGACGAGAGGTAATTCGGAGACGTTTTGTATATTGGATTGCGTGTACGGCGGCGGCGAAAGGAGAAGAGTAGGGGACGCGGCGGTTGCCGGAGATGACGACGCGATGGAGGAAGATGGGGGAAACGCAAACGACGACAACGGAGGAGGATATTTTGTGGTGCTAGATGTGATGGCGTGGAATGGCGCGGAGACGTACGGATGTGACGTGGAGTTTCGGAGCTTTTGGTTGCAAAGTAAGTTTGCGAGCGAAATCGACTCGTGCGCGGTCAGCCGCGACGGGCACGAGTATCCCATGTTTCCAGCGCCGATTTTTTCGTGCGCGACGGTGAATGAATTAAGGATGTGTTACGAAGGCGCGAGAATGAAGAGTTTTGGAGGGTACATGTTTGCGTGCGACGGACTCATCTTTCGCGATAAGAGAGCGTCGTATACCCCTGGCGAGAGCACGCCTTTGGCGTTGCTCTATAAAGACGAAGCGCTTTGCGAGAGCTGCGGAGAAGGAACGTTTCGCCGAGAAGTTTTAGAGAGAGGATGCTTTTTGAAAGTAAAAAGAGATGGAAGTGGTGGAGACTTGTGCGCGATAGATGATAATACAGTTTTAGTATCAGCGGGAGGAGGGAATCAATTGAATCCTAACGTTGCCGTGCGCTGCGAATGGGAAGGCGACAAATTAGTTCCGCGGGGAAACTGCGAAAAGAAAGGAACGCGTCCGGATGCGTTCTCGAAGATACAATTTTACATCGCGTGCAAAACCAACAACCCACTGACGATGGACGAAATAGCGTCGTCCGTGTGTAAATAGCGCGTAGAACGAGAGGAGCTTAAATTATAGAGAGTTAGTTAGTCATCGCGTTTCTCAAACCTTTCGTTCGCTATTTTCGTTAGCTATTTGTCCTTCTTTGTTTCTTTCTCATCTTCGTTTTCTTCTTTTTCCTTACCTTCGTCGTCGTCCTTGTTATCGTCATCATACGCGCGACCGAATTCGTTCACGCGACTTTTATCGACGCCATAAATCCATCTCTGCCATAGGTACCCGAAGAAAATGACGTCGTCTCGGAGACAGGCGATGCGATGTTGCCACGGCATCGCCACCGCAAACGAAAACACGTCGTCGATAAACGTGTTGAAGGTTTTATACATGAACGCGCGCCACGGCAAGTGTGCGACGGATTTCAACTTGTAGTTTATATACAACTGAGGTGTCATGGCGACAAACCCGAATATGTACACCCCGTTCGCGGCGTTTCGAAGGAACCACGCTTTCCACGAGCGGTGTTCATGATATAAAAGAGACCGAATCGACAACCCGACGACGCACGGGAACACCGCAAACACGAGCCACTTCATAGCTTTCGCGTCGGCTTCGTCGGTATCTTTTTGCATTTCTGAAGCTTCTTCGTTATTTTTCTTCCTCGCTCTCTTTGCTGCGACAAACTTCCAACACTTCCATAATTCGAGCAACGCGGCGATGCCGGTTTCGACAACGATAATACTCGACGCCGTCCCTCGCGACTCCCAAATGTTCAAAAAGATGATCGTCGAGCAAATAAAATTGGACCATTGCGATCGGACCGACAACCCTTCCACGTTTGTTCTCCCTTTCCAAAACCCGACGTCGTTTTTAAACGCTAAGAATGAAAACCACGAGTGCATGATGCTCACGATAAACGTGGCGACTAACCATCGCCAATCTTGACCGACAACCATTTCTCGCACTTCATCTAAATCGTCGTCGGTGAAACCCATGGTCGATTGGAGTTGGTCTAGCGTCGTTTCTACGTTACGTAACATACGATACACACCGAGTGGGAGCGGTTGTATGAGCAAGGAGATGACTGGGTCGTCCGGATACGCATCTTCATCTTCGTCTTCCTCCGAGGAATCCGTTCTCGCATCAATCATCTTCAACTGTCGCCACTCTCTTTTGGAAATGGAAATATCGTCCATCATCGCCAACGGCCTGTACGATCTTGTTTCGTAATTCAGCATTCTTAAGCCAATATCCATCGGCGCTCCGTGCGCGAAAAACGGAAACGGCGATTTTACTTTCAACACTCGCAAGTGAGGTCGCAAATGCGGCAAAATCGTCGTACTCGCGCTATTATTCTTAGCCACGCTGTTGTTACCATTACCAGACGCACCCGTCGACGTCGTCGTGCTATTCTCACCACCACTGCTATTATTACCGCTACTCTTAATACTATCCTCTCCTCCTATCAACTTTTGAGTCTTCCTCCTCTCGCCGACCCGAGCGTATTTGAGCACGTTCACGCTCTCCCACCAAATCACGTCCCGCTCATTTCTCAACGGCGCTTCATCCTCGTAACCATCACTCTCATCTTCATCTCCAATCTTCGTCATAAACACGTGCGCGAACAGCATCGTCCCGTTTCGTTCTCGGACGTTAAACTCTCGCAAAGGAATCGTAATATTCTCGACCACATGTTTCGCGCCCCATCGCGCGTTCGCGCTCGCGACTCTTCGCGCCTCCCTTTTCTTTTCTCCACCGTTAAATTCAGCCATAAACGCTCTTCTGTCTTCTTCCGCTTCGTCTGAATCCTCGTTCTCCCGCTCTTCTTCTTCTCTCCTCCTCCTATTCCTCCTCGATATGATTTCCTCCATCACTTTCCTCTCGTTTTTCGTCTCCGACACGTACGCGTGGACGCGGAAATCCGCGTCCAAGGTTAAACTCGGAAACACGCACGCGCGTTTCTTCCTTTCCCCAACGTTCCCGTCCTCGCATTGTCCCGGAAAGAACAGTTGGAACAGATTTAAACTCACGACAGTCACGTAGAAAAAGAAGAGAAACTGCGGGATTTTTGACACCGAGAAAGGCATCTCTTCTCTTAAAGACGCCGCTTTTGGGGACGCGCGACAAATGTTCTTTCGTCAAAGTCTCGCTGTTGTTGTTCAATCTCTCTTTCACGCCCCGCAGAGGCCACAGGGGGCCGCGCGAGACGGCGTTCAAAGGGGCGTCTTTTAATGAAGAAAATCGGTTTTTTTCCTCCACTTTTCCCTTCGGGAAACCTCTTCAACGAAGGAAAAGAGAGAGAGAGAGAGAAAGAGGTGGCATCATGCGGGGGTCGTTTTTCACAACCAACGGGAGCGCGCACAACGCGCGCTTTGCGAGTGGGACCACCGGCGTGCACAAACGCAAAAAAATGATACTTTTGGTCCTCCTCTTCGTCGTCGTCTGTCTCGTCTGCGGAACGTGGACGTTTCGAGGGAGCAGCGCTGCAGGGAAAAACGACGCCCCTTTTACTTCTTCTTTGTACTCCAAGAGAAGCGGAGGCAAAGGGAAACAAACGCTCTTGGATTCGTTCGAGAAAGAAGTGCACGAACACGTCTTTGAACCGATCGCGCACGGATTATTCGGCGGTGGTTCCGATGATGATACTGTTTCGGATGAAGATGATGATGATGATGATTCCGAGAGAGGAGGAGAAAAAGAGGAGGAGGAGGACGAAACAATCGCCGCGGACGCGAACGCGGATTTGAAGTACCGAGAAGAGAACGAAAAAGCGGAAATGCACGACGAGGAGGAAAATCAAGAAGCGGACGGGTACGAAGTCGCGACGATGGAGAAGAACGCTGCGATTGAACGAGAGGTGAGGCTGGAGGAAACGGCGAGGAAGGCGAGCAACATGCCCAAGGCGTTTGCGATACATCGAGGGAACGCGAAGTGCGCGAACGCGCCGAAAGAGATGTTGCCGAGGTTCTCGAAACAGTTTGGGTTGAGGAAGAAAGAGAGTAAGGTTTTGCCGGCAAAAGCGGGGTATGTTGGGGTGTCCAGGATTGACGGGGCGACGAAAGGGACGGTAAGAGTGCGAACGGAAAACGGGCCGAGGACGAAGAAAGTTGAATCGAGCGCGAATCCAACCGTGAAGAATAGAGACGAAGAAGCGTTGATTGCGTGCTTGGAAGATTTGTCCAAGTGTCAGTTAGACTCGGAAAATGACTCGATTCGAAAAGCGGCGTGGAAATTAGGCGGGACCATGGACGCGAAATTAGGGAAAAGTTTAGCCGGCATCGAGAGAAAGAAAACGTGCGCCATCGTAGGCAACGGCGGCGCTTTAATGGCCAAAGAGTACGGTCAATACATCGACAAACACGACGTCGTCGTTCGAATTAATGTTTTAGACAACAACAACGCCAAGTTCAACGCCAGTTTAGGTCAAAAAGCAACCCATCGGGTGTTGAGTTACAAAATGAGCAAAGACGTGTGTTGTTTACAACCCGCCTCGAAACACCCTCCCGATAACGACGAGCTCATTTATTTAGCCTGGTTTCCGGCCATGCGCAAACAACTCATCTCGCGCCTCGCCAAACGACAAAAACGGAAAGTCATTGAAATGCACGACGCGCATTTAAAATCAATCATCCAGTCGTTCAAAAAAATGCGCGAAGAACTCGTCCGACTCGGATTCGGCCCTTTCGAAGACTGGGAATACATGACTTCCGGCATGCACGCCGTGTTAACCTTCGCGCGATCGTGCGAAACCGTCGACGTGTACGGCTTCACCACCGATTCCGGTGGGAAAGAACCGTACTGGTTCACCGGGAGGAAAGTCGCCCCGAGATCCGGTCGAACGCAACACGCCTGGGACCACGAGCGAATGATTTTGAGGCTCCTCGCCGCGAGCGGCGTCGTCAACGTTTGCACTTAGTTTACGTAGTAGAAAATAATAAAGAGAGAAGAAAAAGAGAAAGAGCGTTGTTGTTGTTGTTGTTATTATTATTAGGCGCACTCTAATGCGCATCCATCTCAGATGATGATCATCGCACCACCGCCCGTCGTATCGTTTTTTGCTCTTCTTTTTCCCTCCTTTGCACATGCTCTGATTCGTCATAAAAAAATGGGCGACACGACGAAGCGCAAGTCCGGTCGTTCGGACGACCCCTTCGACGGCGAGGGTGGTAAGAGCGCGAAGAAATCGAAGAAAGAAAAGAAGGAGAAGAAGACTCGGGAGAAGAGAAGCGACGATGAAAGCGAGGACAGAAGTAATCACAAGTCTTTTCCGGCGGCGTCGTCGGGGAAAACTGAAACGCCGCCGACGACGACGAAGAAACGAGCTTTCCGTTTACGCTTAAAAGGGATCGCTCCGAACACGGACAAAGCGCAAGTCGCGCAATTTTTATCGGTGAGCGAATCGTGCGTGCGAAACGTCTTTCACGGCGAAGCGATCGTGATGGTTGATACCGAGGAAGCGTTTCAACGATGCGTGGAGAAGGACGACGAGAAATTAAATGGCCGGTTTGTGAAGGTGACGGACGAAACGAACGGGGCGCGGAGCAATCTAGGCAGGAACTTCCTCACGCCAGGGAACAACGGCGAGAACAATGCAGAGGTGAAGAGGAAAACGACGACGAACGAACGAGAAGGACGGGATTGGACGTGCGAGAAGTGCGGCGGGGAAAATTTCGCGAGACGGGAGACGTGTTATAAGTGCGCGGCGGGGAAGTACGGGGAACAGCGAGAGACGCCGCCGGTGATGAAAACGAGCGCGAGCATCAATACTGCCGTCATTAAAAAACAAAACAACGCCGGAGATAGAATGGTCGCGCAAGGGTCCGAACAAGAAGGCTACGAGGTGTTCGTGAAGTATTTACCGAAAAACGTGGACGAGAGCGACATCGCGGATTTCTTCAAGCGCTGCGGCGAGTTGAAGGAAGAGGTGAACTTGTTGAGAGACCAAACGACTGGAAGTAGTAAAGGAGCTGGGTTTTTGACGTTTAGAAACGCGGAATCTCGAGAAAAGGCGTTAGCGATGGATGGGGAACGGTTTTTAGATCGGACCGTCTCGGTGACAGTTGCGAAAAAGTCACCGTTTGGGACGAGAGGAACGACGCAGGCGTTGGGGACGCATACGCCGGCGATGTTGAGGGAAACGATCGATAGTTTAGGCATAGCAAATGATCCAAACGGGATATATATAGATGGTACGTTCGGGAGAGGAGGCCACACGCGCGGGATACTAAACGCGCTTGGGAAGAATGGGCAACTCCACGCGTTTGATTTAGATCCGGAAGCGATTACAGTCGGGAGAGCGTTGGAGAAGGAAGATTCGAGGTTTCACATGCACCACTCGCCGTTCGGAAGCATGTTCAAAGTTATGCGAGAGAAAGATTCAAAAGTAAAGGTTTCGGGCGTCTTTCTCGATTTAGGCATTTCTTCGCCGCAGTTTGACGATAAGTCTCGCGGGTTTCGACCGGAACAGGACGGGCCTCTGGATTTACGATTCGACGTGACGAGCGGCGTGAGCGCGTACGATTTTCTCCTGAAAGTTTCCCGAAACGATTTACGAGATATTATATTCAAATATGGGGAAACAAACGACAAACTGTCCGCGCAACGCATCGCGGATGCCATCGTCTTAGCTCGAGATACCAACGCGCTTCCGAAGACGACCAAAGCGTTCGCGACGCTCGTGGCGAACGCGAAAGGCGCAGAGTACCAAGCTATGCATCCTGCGAAAATGACCTTTCAGGCGCTGCGCATTCATTTGAACGAAGAATTCGACGAGTTTCGCAGAGGTATGGAAGGTGCGATGAAGTTATTGAAAGAGAATGGCAAATTGGGCGTTTTGACGTGGAAACATTCCGAGTGCGCGATATTGATTGAATATTTCCGAAAAGTCGAGAAAGTGCGCACCAACGCGCCTATTTTCGAGTGGTTGAAAACAAATCACGAGAAGTCGGTGACCAAGCTATTAGAGAAGGACGACGACGACGACGACGCTTGGGCGGCGGAAATGGACGATTGTAAACGCCCTGCGGATATAGAAATGCGCACAAACTCTCGATCGCGATCGGCTATTTTGCACGTCTTGAGGAAAAAAAGCAGCGCGGCGCGAATGGTGGAAGCCGAGAAAGCGGCGTATAAGAAATTGAAATGGGAGAATAAAAAATAGCATTAGCGTAGAATTTTTCACGTAAACACCGTGTCTCTCTCCATCTCCAATACTATCTTTGCCATATCATCCGGCGATACGGACACGTACTCGTTCATTTGGCAAATGGCGGAGAGACCCAAAGGCCCGCCTTTGGACCAACTGCTACTACTACTTCCGCTCAAATTCTCCGCCAAAACGTCCGCGTCCACGTCTGGAATCTCTCTTCTTTTTTGCAACTTCTTCACCCAACCGTAGCTCGGTTTCTCGTAAAAGTACCTATATTTTCCGCTCGATTCGTCTTTCGTCGCCCTCAACACTCGCAACACCGGATTCTCCCCGACGCCGTCCGCGCCAATCTCTTTCAACTTCTTGTGCACCGCTTGCGACGAAAGATACCCGTCCTCCGTCCTCGATTCAACAATCGCCAATCTCGCATCCTTCTCGCTCCGTCGCACTCTCGCGTTCCCTCTCTCAAACACCTTCTCCGCCTCCAACACTTGGTCGTACCCTTCCTTCCACAATTCCTCGCCGACGTCCTCGTTCAGCCGCTCCACCACGCCTTTCACTTTCTCGAACGCCAACGAATACGCCAACTCGTCGTCGTCCGTCACGCACAGCGAACTCAACGGATCGCAAATCGAGGACAACGCGATGTCCAACTTCACTCCGTTTTCCGAACTAAACTCCCCGAAATCCCCGCTCTCGGCCGCTTCGATGAATATCTGTTTATGTTTCAAAGCAAACTCTGGTTCCAGTAACGCGAAGCAGCTCAAAACGCCGTCGGTATCGTAGTGGTTGTTCAAAACGATCGCGTCTGCGTACTCGTCCGAATCGTCCTCGTTATTGTGCTCGATAAAATTCATCGCAATTTCCGTGCTCGTGTCCGCGTAATACTTCTCCTCGGTCTCGTTTCCCGTCCAGTGATTTCTTCTTCCATTTTTCATATAAAAATAAATTCTATTTCATCTAGAGCTCTATTGCTGTCTTGTCACAAAATACACGCAAACAAAAAACTGTATCTCTCTTTTGCCCTCAAAAACTCCTCCTTCCGCTTTAAACTGGAAAGAAGAAAGAGAAGCGATTTAACCATGGACGCGACGCTCGGCACGGAAAATAACCCGACAGTGAGATCAGGTAAAACTCGTTCTATCGTTTCGCGGCCGTTTCGTTCTTTATTTTTCTTCGCGGCGGTCCGCCAAGTCACCGCGTCGTTCGCGATCTCTCTCTTTCTCTCTCTCTCTCTCTCTCTCGACGTTGTCGCTTCATGCTCTCGTGCTTGCTCATAAAACTATACGAGCAAAAAACAAAGAACACGGTGTGGCAGTTTGAAGCCAAACGATGCCACAAACGTATGAAGAGAATACCGCGGCCGAGTTTGCCGCTGGTGAGAGGGCTTTTTTTCGTTCGCGTCGATCGACTCTGCATCGATCGACGAAAACTCGAGCGCGAGAGAGAGAGAGATTCGTTCGTTCACATGCAATTCT
>ERZ651776.487-NODE-487-length-55868-cov-3.917693_pt1 | contig 55868 bp, 52 predicted proteins | sample MGYA00514761_ERZ651776 | MGnify/ENA metagenome assembly ERZ651776
TGCGTCACCTCAGCTTGTAAGGTGGCTCGATCAGATGCTGAGTTTGTCGCGTTGGCTGACTGAACGGCCAATTCACGAATCCTTTGCAGGTTGTTGGTCACTTCACCCAATGCCCCTTCAGCGGTTTGTGACAGCGAAATCGCGTCATTGGCATTTCGAACACCCTGATCGAGCCCGCGGATTTGCGCTTCAAAGCGAGCAGAAATCGCAAGACCCGCAGCGTCGTCCTTTGCGCTGTTAATTCGAAGGCCTGATGACAAGCGTTCGAGTGATGTTGCGAGATCGCTCTGCGATCCGGTCAAGTTACGTTGCGCCGTCAGAGACGCGATATTTGTATTTACTGTTAAAGCTAACCCCCAAGCATATGCGTTTTTTTCATTTTGATAATGAAAGGATTCAGTAGTAACATGATTTATTGTTTTTAAATGAAAGTGCTGATTTACTATTTCATTTTATGGTGCTACTAAGAGCTAAGGGATTTGGTCTTCGCAGTGTAGAAAAAACATTAATAGAGAGACATAAGTAAACGTTTTTGAGGAAGCGTATATGAACTTGTAGTGATTGTAATACTTTTTTGGAAAGAATGAGTACGCTCTTGCCTTCCGGCAGACAGGTTTGCGAATGCTTTAACAGGTAGACATAAATACTATAAAATCCCTCAAATACTACTATATGAGGGATTTTATGGTGAATAGACGTTAATTTTCTAGAGGCATTTGTGTTTTACTTTTAATAAATGCTTTTCAGATTCTTCTAGTTTTGCCGCTAGTGCTGCTTTTATATTGACAATAATTTTGTCATTACTATCATTATTATAACGTATTACTAATTGATTATTAGATATATATGATTTTAAAAGAAAAACCATTGCGGTTCGAGAAGTCAAACTCGAGTGCAATGGTTTCTACAAAATAGATTCTTTTTTCCAACAATTACGGAAGTTGACCTTCTATGATTTCTTGTGTCTGCGCTATCCAATCTTTAGAGAAATCTAACGATACTTGGGGTTGGATACCTACCATTTCATAGGCTATAAATTTATGGAAATTCATATCTGTCGGGTAGAAGGTAAAGTTACCTGTGGGTGAATCATATCCAGTCCCATAATTAAGCCCATACGCTATAATCCCATTGGTACGTTGCCCTAGATGAACCGTATTTTTTAGATTTCTAAGTTTTAAGGTAAACTGCTCTCCATTACTTCCTGTAAAATAGTTGGTAAGTACATAGATTTTTGCACCAGATTTCTTAAGAATCTTTACAAAAGGATCACTATATTTTGAATTTCCACCTTCGTTATTACGAAGATCTACAATGATATTAGGTGCGTTTATTTGATCTTTATACGTAGCATAAAATGTTTTAAAAGCATCTACATTACTTTGTCTATTAGAAAACGAACCAAAGTATAAATACTGCGTGTCTTCTGTAAGTTGTTTAAATTCCCAATCCCCATTTTCTGCAGGAGCTTCTACATAGTTAGGACCATCTAATGGTTTTTGTAATCCCCATAGCTTTCCATTATAAAATAACATTGATTTTTGAAACCATAGTTTACGAGAGTATGGATGGTAACGTAGTACTTGGTATTCATTCCCTTCTATGTGATTAATATTATAAGCGATTTGCCCTACTCCCCAAAAATCGGATGAGGCGTTTAAAACAACAGCTACGTATTCTCCTTTTATAGCCGTTTCATACACTCCAATCTCACCTACATATTTATCTATATAGATTCCTTCTATCGCATCAAAGGGTGCTTGTGCTAATAGGTTTCTTAATGCCGTAAGATCTTTAGAAACTGTAGGATGATTTTTAAAAATAGCCGTTTGCTTAAAGTTAGATCGATAGATGGTATCTCGGTATTGTTCATCTGTTATAGGAGCTCCATTGGAAGAGATACTTGCGTGTTTATCTTTTACAACACTAAGAAGTGTATTTAATTTAAACATACAATCTACTTTAGTGATAGGTGATTGCATTTCGCTAGACATCTCTGCGTATACTTTTTGGAATTCAGCGACTTTATCTCCTTTAATTTGTTTTTTGTAAGAGATCATATCCTCCATTTTATTTGCTAAAAAATCGAGATCTTTTTTACAATCACATCCTTCAGAGGTTTGTGCCACTTCGACTTGGCTCAGTGCAGGTTTCGCGAAAGCGAATACAGGAATACATAAAACAGTTACAATAGTAGTTAATAGCGTTTTCATAATTAAGTTTTTTACGTTTGACTTCTGGTTCAAAAGTATATATGAAAAGTCGCCTAGACTACTATATATGATGCTTTGGGGCGAAATGCGCCTATTTTGTGGTAGAATTTAACGTCGATTTTACACCTGTGGCGTAGGTCTTTGATATTGGGATGAAAATATCTTGAGATACGACAATACCCAACTTCCCATTCTCGGTTTTCCAAGATTGAAAATGATAAGGGTTCATTAAAAAAGAACGATGTGTACGGAGCAATTCTGGAAAACTCGTTTCAACGACAGAGAGTTTATTTCGTATTAATTGTTTTTTAAGCGTGCTATTATCTAAAAAAGAAACCTCCACATAATTATCTGACGATTGCACACAAATTAAATCATTAAATGACAATCGCAAACTCTCATAGTTTCCTTCTCCTTGTATTTCGATTTTTGCATCTTCCAGACGTTTGTTTTTATATTTTCCTAACGCCCACCTTCCCGCAAGTACGATAGGGAGAATAGTGGCAATAGCGGGGATGAAAATACTAATAGTATAATATCTTAATGTATATGGATTACGATCGCCAGACATAATCACATACAGATAAAACGAACGTACGACAAGAAATGTAAATAAGATAAAAACAAGTGTAAACAGCATCTCGTTTTTTAGAGACCATTCCTTATTTGACTTTTTATATAAAAATTGTTGTATAGGGAGCATACATATATAACATAGTGCTCCTAAAACGCCATATCCAGGAAGGTACATGAGCTTTTGGGTATCATTAAACTCGTTTACATCAAGAGGTTCTGTAAAGTATAGAAATACAAAAATCCAGATAGCTAGCGCAAGTGCAACTAGCAAATGGTGTTTTATCAAAGCATCAAAAGGATAAGTTTTCAAAGATGTTGTTTATAGCATCTAAATATACTATTTCTTATGTAGTAGTGAAACTCAATTTTGAGAAGTCTACAGGATTTTCTCTGAGGATTGAAACCTTTATTTTAATATAAATACGTTACCATAGGTCACATATTTCTCAGCTTGTAAGGCATCCATTAATACTCCATAATCCTCTTGTTTAAGGCAATTGACAAGTATCACCGTACTTTGCGTCTGCTGATCGTAAAAACTTGTTAAGAAGGAGGTGTCTAGTTGTATATTTTTAGGAATGTCAGCAAACTGTTTTTGTAATATAGGTAAAATAGTACGCTGATCTTTATCTACAACAATGAGTTTTGTTCTATTGCTTTCGCGAAAGCGTATAAAAGATTTTTCACTATCAATGGGACTAGAGAAATAAGCAGATCGCATTCTAAAACGTTCTCTAACCCCAGCAAAATAGACATCTATTAAAGCTTCATCTTCTGTTTGTGAAAAGATGTTGAGGTTATTCATAAGAATATCAAGATCGGTAATTGCTTTTGGAAATGCTTCTCCAAAAAGAGCAATTGCTTTGTCTATAAACGCCTGATCAATAGTTCGGTTGGAGTCCATATAGGATTTTACAAGCGGATATAATTTTTTACCATAGCCATTTACATACTCAAAGCTATACCATTCTCTTGGATCTATTTTTCCATTCAGTTGCTCATACGCCCATCCATTACCGACCGCAGTTGCCAGTCCTTCGTCAAAAAAGTCGTACGCCACCGCAGCATACGGATTGCTAGAGGTGGTAAACCAAGTATCTATATCTTTTTGGAGTGCTAAAGGTTGTGCATCAAATAAGATATGATTCATCTCATGGATGGCAATTCCTATAATGTCTTGGGCTTCTTTTTCTCTTTTGGAAAGGTAGGAACAGATCAGGTTATTTCCTTTTGGGATTGCGGTAGTCCCACCACTTTCTAAGGGAATAGGATACAACATGATTTTAAAGGGTGTCGTTTTTGACCAGCCGCTTCCTAAGAATACATCTACTTTATTGAATAATGTTTCTATTTGTGGAGCATAGGGACGTAGTGCTTCTTCCATACGTCTTCTACTTATTTCTGTAGGTTTCCAAATATGACGAGTATAATAAGGGAGTACACCTCTTAAAATGGCAATAAGTTCGGTATGATCATTAGGCGGTAAAAAACCAATCGTACGTGTGGCAAAGTCATCTATACTTGTTGCGTTTGCACTGGCAATCCATAATAAATCCATGGTACTTATAAACGGATGTCTTTTTTCAGGAAATTGCTCTCTGTGTAGACTTGCTTGCACGTCTATTTTTGAAAAACGTTCTGATAGTAATTGAAAAGTCCTATCGTTTCCAACGGCGGAATCAATGAATTGTTTGTAAGAAGGCGCTGTGCCAGGTTGATTGCTCGCAGCAGCAATAAAACTGAGGGTTCCTAAGATTTCGTTATGCGCTATTTCAATAAAGTCTTTTTGGGCAAAAAGGGATAATTGAAAGCATAAAAGCATGTATGTAAGGGAAACTGTTTTCATTGATTTGATCTTGATTGACATGGCAAAGGACGAAAAAAATAATGGAATGTGACGTGTTTAGAAGTGTTATCCTATTACCACCAAACAACAAAACACTTCTCAATAGATGCCGCTGGTTTTTTAATCCACATCATAGGTGCTTGTTTTCGGAAGTGTTTCTCCTGTATTGCAGGGATTATTTCATCATAAGAAGACCAAGTCACCTTTTCATGTGGTGTATGAATCCACTCATATTTGTAGGTAATATAATATTGGTTTGCTTTGAACGCATCGGTTTTAAAATCTTGCATACGGATCCAAAAGCCTAGGATACAATTTGTGTTTAAGGGATGTATGGATGGAATGGATGTATTGTAAGGTGTAAATAATTGTCCTATAAATAGTACTTGTTGTTCTAGTTCAGAAGCTTCTATACCTAGTGAAGCAAGCGTTTGTTGTCCTTCTTCTGTGTAAAGTAATGGGAGTTGCTTCTGTTTTGTTTTCTTTAGTTTGGCAAAAAACGCATCTTTTCGATTAGGACCAATGAGCCGATGGATAGGTTCAGAAATGGTAGGATCTATGATGTAAAATTTATAGGAAAGTTCTAGGTGAAGAAGTTTTTTGCTACTTCGGCTAGGCTCAGCACAGGTTTCGTACTCCTGCCTAGCCGGCAGGCAGGAGCGCATAATAAAGTCTAGTTCTCCTAAGGTATCATTCCCTTTTTTTATCTGAATGTTATGTGCAACTACCTCATAGACATTTGAGTGTGATATCAATTGATGAAAAATATATTCTATTTGATGCCCTAATCGTAACTTCTCAGGAATGGGCTGTGGTTCAAAATGCGTAAGATCTAATGGTGGTATTTCAAATTGCTGAAGTCCAAACTGTGTTTGTTCCCAAAGGGAAGGAGATGCTAAAAAACCGTGTATATGTTTCACAACCGTAAAGATACTGTTTGTCAATTTTAGTCTCCACTTATTTCTTCGTACAAATCTGTCAAATATAAAACACGCTCTCTTAGGTGTCTCTTTTCATAACTTAGTGCTGCGGCTCTTGCCAGAGAACCACCTTGATAGTGTTTCTGATAATACGAATAATACAACTGCACTTGTGCATTATGAAAGGCACTCCACGTTGCTTGGCTTGCTTCAAGTAATGCTACATCCAGAAGTTTAGGATTTGATTGTAATTTCTGTAAAACAGTTTCCATTTCGGCTTGCCACGCTTCGAGAGCTTGTTTTTCACAATTTATAGATCCTATTGTTGTAGGGGTCGCTTGTTCTATGCAACGGTTATTTTCAATATCTATAGAATGTTTTTGATCTTGTCCATAACTAGATATAGTTACTAAGAATACGAGGCTAAGAAATAAGTTTTTCATACGCGTTGATTTATGCCAGGTAGTATGTACAATCTAAAAATACTATAAATTAATAATATGTATCAGCTAGACTACTATTTTATGGGGAGTTTTTCTTGTGTATTTGGCTATTGCTATGTTTTAGGTTTAAAAGTAAAAAGTAGATAGTTAACTGATAACAGATAGCAGTATTCTGTAATTTTACCATTTTGGGTTAATTATTTATTTAAAAAAGGCAATACGATGTGAAGCCAATAACTAAATTGCTATAATTAACAGCTAATAGGGAATGACTTGAGAGATGCATCTAGCTTCTTTCTTGCAAGTTTGCGACAATTCTAGATCAGTGAAGCAATACCCTTATTAAAACTACGGAGGTTTTCTATATGAAGCCTCCTTTTTTATTAGTGAAACACTATTTTGTAAAGTCTTAAAGTCGCATACAAAATTGGTAGTTGAACTAATCCCGCTTTTTTCAGCAGGATCTATGGTTTAATCTCTGAAGGTTTATTTCTCCGATACCTACATCATATTTTTCTTTTTTTTAATTTGTGATTTGATACCTCGCGTGCTTGCATCGAGATAGTTCATTACCTCGACTCTTTGGGTCGATTTTTAGGATCCAGCACTTCACTTGCCTTGGGATTTAATGCCTTCTATTTATTAACCTTTTATGATCTTAAAGATGATTTTATCAGATCCACCTATTATCTATATGGAGGTCCTGAAACCCAACCTACGATGGACTGACGCACCCCTTTAGTAATTGGCGTCACTCGGTGAATAATAAAAGAAGGAAAAATGATAATTGTTCCTTTTTCTCGTGGTGCATTCACTACTTTTTGATTGATCATAAACTGTAAATCGCCTCCTTCATACTCATCTGGATCGGATAATTGTATGGTCATACTTAGCTTCCGAGCTGAAATTCCTCCTGCACCAAAATCTAAATGCCACTCAAAAAAATCTCCTTCTGAATATCTTGTCAATTGCAACTCTTGGTGAAAGCCTAATAAATCAAACCAATATCTTTCATTATTACACGTAATAGCGAGACTTGCTAATTTTTTATAAATCCAATCATTTTCTGGGGTATTATCAATAAACATCACAGAACTCTTCCGGAGCTCATCGTCAGTCACATTTTGATCAGAAACCGTGGCTTCTATGGTTTTATTATCATCCCAAAAGTTAAGGATTCTATCTATTTCGTGAGGAAGAAATAATCCCTGATAGTACACGTATTCTGCAAAGTTATGTTTAAGAGGGAGACCAAATGAATAGTTTATGGACATAGTAAAAGCTGTTTTTATAAAAATTAAAAATAAGAAACCTGTAAAAGATTTTCTAATGGTTTTGTGTTTCTTTATGCTAGTGTATTAAAAGAAAATCAAGATAGTAAAATATTCAACTTAAAACTGACGCTACTATAGTTTTTAAATGACAGTTTAGATGGGGTTATGACGCTTTCGCGAAAGCGGTAAAAAGTGTAAAGTGAAAAGTAATAGTGAAAAATGTTAATTATAGTCAAACGGATAACGGATAATGAAATAACCCATAAAACAGCTATCGAAGCCACTTTCTCATGGTTGGGAACTCATCTGAAGTACATAAAGACATCCATTCTAAAAGCGGTAATCCTGTATATCTTTTGTTATTGAATTCTTCAATAAGCCACTCGGAGTCATCTTTATATCCACCAGAATGAAAGACAATGTTTAGATCAAGATTTAAATGATGAGCTGCAGCAAAAGACCAAAGAATCGTTGCAATTTCATCTCCATCTGTTGGCCAACTAGAATCCATTTTATCAGTACCTATGAGTGGTCTTAATTTTTCTTCTGTGACCGCTATATGCCCAGCTTCGTGTAATAAGTCTCCAGGATATTTTAATTGTGATGGATTCATTAAAATGGTAGCGCCTTCAAGACTAACGCCTGGCAGAAAGGTGTTATTTGGTAATTTTTTCTCAACTACTGGGATGTGAATTGAGTGAAGAAAACAAATGATTTTCTCAAGTATATCAGTATCTTTTTCTTCTATCATAAATGATCGATAGGTTTGCTGGTCGTTCTTATGTTAAGGGTTTATCTTTCTCAATTCTATATAAAAATCATCTGCGATTTTCATGTCTTTAATTCGTGCATCTCCTTTAAAGGTTCTCCATTGTGTTGATGGATAGATCCATTCTTTCTTCCCATTGATAATCATTTGTAAAGGCATATCAAAACCAGTAACTACATTGGAGTATCTGAATGTGATTTTATTTTGCAATTTTTGATATTCTAATACAGGAATATCTGTCGTCCGTAAATATTGATCAAAGAATGCACTTAAGTCTTTACGCAGTTTTTTGCTTAGATAGGTTTCTATTTGTTTTGTAGTCACTGTTTGATGACAGAATTCAGCGTTCAATCCTCTTAAGGTATTTCGCCATAACTCATCATCCTCTACAAGTGTTCGGAGCGTATGAAGCATATTAGAGCCTTTATAATAGATATCTGATTCACTACCCGTTTCTCGTACACCATAGGTACCAATAATCGGACGATCATTACGGATGTTTTTGCGGAGACCTATCACATACTCGGCTGACGCTTCTTTTCCAAAATAATAATCCAAATAGAGGTTTTCAGAATAGGAAGTAAAGCTTTCGTGAATCCACATATCGGCAACATCCTTATTCGTGATATTATTAGCAAACCATTCATGTCCAGACTCGTGTATAATAATAAAGTCAAATTTTAAACCCCAACCTGTTTTAGAAAGATCACGACCTAAATAGCCGTTTTTATAGTTATTACCGTAGGTGACAGAACTTTGGTGTTCCATTCCCAAATACGGGACTTCTACTAGCTTGTAACCATCTTTATAAAAAGGATAGGGGCCAAACCAATGTTCAAAAGCTTTCATCATCATCGGTGCTTGTTTGAACTGTTCTCTTGCTTTTTCTTCATTGCCTTCAATGACCCAGTAATCCATATCCAAAGGACCTTTCTCTCCTTGATACACTTCTTTAAAATGGGTATAATATCCTATATTGAGATTGACTCCGTAACTGTTAATAGGATTCTTAACCGTCCAATGATAGGTTTTGGAGGTCGCTGTCGTGTCTACACTTACGAGGCGTCCATTAGAAACATCGACCAAATCCTTTGGAACAGTCACGTGCATATCTAGGCTATCTACTTCGTCATACGGATGGTCTTTGTTAGGCCACCACACACTAGCACCTATGCCTTGATTGGACGTAGCAATAAAATGACGTCCTTTTGCGTCTTTCTTCCAAGAAAATCCTCCGTCCCAAGGAGCGTTTTTTGCTTTGCGAGGTTTTCCTTCAAAACCCATAGTGAGGGTATGTGTAGTTCCTTTTTTTTGTTTTTCACGAAGTTGTACAAAATGTGCATTGCCTTCGTGACGGACTTCTAAAGCGATTCCATCTTGCGAGATCAAATTGAGTTTCATCGGTGCTTGCAAGTCAATTTGCAATTCATCCATTCCTTCTTCAAGGACAGTATATGTCATTGTATTTTTCCCTATAATAAATTGGGTATCTGGATTCACATCTACCGAAAGATCGTAATGATTCAAATCCCACCAAGCTCGTTGTGGTGTCACCGAACCTTGTAGCGTATCTTGTCTATTATATTTTTGACCAAAGACACTCAGAGAGGTATATAGTAAGACGAAAGGAAGGTATTTCATTTTGGTTTTCTTTTTTAAATATTCAAATCACAAAAAGGCAAATCACAAATCACAAAAAAGATAAATCACAAATTTTATAACTTCTTATTTCATTTTTTTCTTTTCTCAATAATTGCAGAAAATATTTTCTTTAGTTCTTCAGCTTCATTTGCTAATTCAATGATATTCTTTTTGTGATCGATATTGAAAGGTGTATTTAATAAATGAATCCATAACACCGTTTCTTTTACTTCTTTACGATAAATTTTTGCTCTGTAATCAAAATCTTTTCCACTTAAGTGCTCGTTTGCCTCAATATAATTTGCAGCTATAGATCCAGATGATCTTATCACTTGTTTTCCATCTTCATTATTTGCAATACTATATTGTAATTTATATACCAGATCTCTTACGTTTTTTGCGAATAAAAATGTTCTTTCTTCTAAATTATAAGGTTTGGACATTTTTTGAGGTTTTCATATATGATTTACAAACTTACATTCTTGAGATTTGTTTTTTTGAGATTTGAGATTTTTTAAAGACTAGTTTCTAATAATCTTATTCGGAAACGCAACAAGGCTTTCGTGTCCGTCTTTTCCTATGGCTGCGACGCCAAAAAAGAAATTATCTACCACAATACCTTCAAGTTCATATTCGGTAACATTTCCTACCAGTCGTGCGTTATCCCAAGTAGGTGAGGTAGTATCTCTCCAATAAATTTTATAGGCGACAGCACCTTCTACTGCACTCCAGGTAAATTTTGCATTTGGTTGTACGATCCCGCCAATACCCACACTTTCTGGTGCAGGTGGAGCCCATGCAATACTTGCTAAGTTGATGGCATTGACAGCTGTTAGTTTTGCAGCATAGTCAAAATTTACGTGTTCAAACGTATCTCCATAGTTGATTCCGTTTTCGGTACGAATATCTTGGTGTTGTTGGGTATAATTTTCGTGGGCTTCCATAATACGAATTCCTGCGAATCCAGCATCATTAAACGGACGATGATGTCCGCCACGTCCAAAACGATCCAGACGATAAATCATCATAGGATTCATTTCTGGCATATAGGTTTTTACCGATTTATGAATATAGCGTGCTAACTGACGTGAGATTCCATCCACTTCACCTCCGTAACGACGTCTTGCACTACGCTGGTTTTCTGTTTCGGTAGGAGGGACAGGTTCTGAAAAAATTCGGAAGCTTCGGTTATCGATCACGCCATCTACGCCCGTGATGTTTCCGATCATATCATTGTTTAAAATCCCGATGATGCCCCATTGGTTTGCTTTCGCGAAAGCGGCCAATCCCTGACCCCCAAAGAGTCCTTGCTCTTCTCCCGAAAGTCCAACATATATAATACTATTTTCAAATGTATATTTTGAAAGAACACGCGCTGCTTCTATCGTTCCCGCCATCCCACTTGCATTATCATTGGCTCCTGGTGAATCTGATGTGTAATCGGTAGGATCTGTAACACGGCTATCAATGTCACCACTCATAATAATATATCGGTTTGGATACTTGGTACCACGTTGTATGGCAACCACATTGACGACTTCTACATCTTTTACAATCCGACCATTACGCCCTTTTTCTACCAAATCTTTTTGATAAAAAACTTCCAAACAGCCATTACAGTTTTTTGAAGTCGCATCAAACTGACCTTTGATCCATCTGCGAGCAGCACCAATGCCACGTGTTTGTGACACGGTATCACTTAGGGTATGGCGTGTGCCAAATTCGGTAAGTGTTTTTACATCTTTCTTGATTCTATCGGCAGAGACGGCATCTATGATATCATAGATTCGAGTATCGGTTTGTGCTGTGAGGCTGAACGTTGCTACAAAGAAACTTATGAATAAAAAAGCGAAAAGGGTTTTTACAATGGAATAGGGTTTGTGTGGCATGATGATCTATTTTGAGATGAGTTTTTTAAAAATTATTCGTTTGTGTTTTCTGTGAGTTGGATAGTACCAAAAATACCAGCATCAATCCATCCTCTATTTTTATCGTCTCCTTCTACAGGAACTGAGCCTATAAAATTCTCACGCTGCGGACTGCTATCATTATCGCAATAGGCGAGGGCGAAGCCTATTTTTTGGTTAGGTGCGAGTATTTTAGTTTCGTTGGCTGTATGGTCTATATAGGTGTCTTCATAGATAAAGATTTCACATTCCCACACAGTGGTATTGCCCGTTGTTTTGCGAGCAGAATTAACATGGCTATTGTATAAGGTAGGGATTTCTCCTGGTGCCATATCGACCACATTCCCATCGAGAGCAACGTGATATGCAAAGGCGTTATGGGTAAACTGATGTCCACCGCCAGAATTATCTGCATCGATAAATATTTCAAGGCAGTCGTCGTCCCACCATAAAGCAAGCGGATCTTTATTTTGATCATATAAGACATCATCTTGAATCTCTGCCATCAGGTATAAGGCTTCTGGGGTCCACGTGAGTTTATAACGTCCTGAGAAGTCTTCTTTGGGATATGCTTCTCCAAGCCATCGCTGGTCTAACGGATTCCAAGAAATGTTTTCCCATGCAGGATCATTTGCAATACCATCTATGGTTGGTGTGATAATGGCTTTAGTGACCTGTCTGAGTTGGTGATCTTTTTTTGATAAGAAAACTTCTGCGACATTTTCTTGTGTGTCTTTTTTACAGCCTATCATCGTTAGGATTACAATTAGAAGTAAGGAAATGTTTTTCATTAGGGAGATGAATTTATAGAGGTGGCTTTATTATTTGACTATTTTGTATCTGAAACTAAAGCAAGAAGCGTTGAGGTAGTGTTCGTAGCAATTCTAGTGATGTTATATACATTAGGGTCCTTAAATATAGTTAACACACGCCATGTACTATCCGTTTTCGGGTTGAATGCATAAATAACATTTCCTTTGGGCATTAAGATGGTTCCGTTAATAAGCCAGCACATATCCTCAGCTTCAGGGATAGTTTGGATAATGGTTTGTGTTGCGCCCGTAATAGGGTGTAACGATTTTATTTCCCAAAGATCGTTTTCTTTACTGATATAACTGATGAGGTCGGAATTAGGGATTTTATGTAAGGAGCGACCTATCTTTTTTTGCTGTGTGTAATTGGTTCCATCATTCAGATTGGATACAACGAGGTCTAATCCGCCATCGGCAAGGACAGCCGATACTAAAATATCTCTGGCATACCAAGCATGATAGCCTATGACTAAGTCTTTAACGAGTTCTTTGTTTTTTCCAGTTTCAAAATCATATTGATATAAACGCTGTAACCCTGTGGTATCTAATCGGATGGCAGAGATGGCTTTTTGACTGGGTATTTTGGTAGGGGAGTATTCACTTCCAAAACCCGTATCATTGATCCAATGGACGTTTGCATCTCTTACATTGTAACTTGCAATATCCGTCTGATTATTGCGGGTACTCGCAAAGAGGACTTGATTATCATTATAAAAAGAGGGCTGATTATCATAGCCATCATTGTTAGAGATATTTCGCTGATTTACGAATTCGAGATTGTTGCCTTCTACCAGAACATCAAAGAGATAGACTTCTGTATTGGATTGTGCAAGAACAAAAAACGGACTCACAAGGAGTAGTATTAAAATGCGCATACATTTGATTTTGATCTAAAGATAAGGCATCATACGCTTTCGCGAAAGCGTACCAACCATATTTACCGTGTGAAATTATAAACACAAAAGCAGATTCAAAAAAATACTTTGTAGGCTTAAAGCATTCTTCTGATCCCTATAAAAACAAAAACCATGACGGTATATCCCATAAAAAAGGGAATGATATATTCTTTTAAGCCCGTAATGAGCATTCCACTTATAATTAATAACTGAAAGCCTAATCCGAAGGTAGAAATAGCGGTCATCAGCCATTTAGGGCATAAGGCACCTTTGTAGGCATTCTTATCTAATGCATAGATAGTTTTATCAAATGTACCGTATAGGAGTTTATACATTTTAAAAAGAACATCTACGTGACGTTGTTTTTCTCCCTTTAATGCTACAGGGGTTTTGTCTTCAAAAACACGGCTTGTCGTATCTCCTTGAAGTGAATTGCGAAGAATCACATAATAGTAATTGTAGAGTGTTCCTTGTAATTGTACTCCAAAAAAAGCTAAGAATGTATATAGCATATTGCTATCTGTAATCACGTGAATCGCCAAGAAAATAAGCATATTTAATATAATATCTGACACTGAGTCTAGATATCTTCCAGTGTATGAAGGTGTATTTTTTATTCTTGCCAACTCACCATCGGCAGCGTCAAGAATGGATTTTAAAATAAGAAAAAAACCAGCCCACCAATACAGCCCTTTGAGGATGAAGACAATTCCTATAACCCCTGAAATAATAAAGGCTATAGTCACGTGAATGGGTGTGAAACTTGTATTTTTTAAAGAAGAAGCTATGAATTTGGCTATAGGTCTTCCATAATCAGAAAGATCTAAAAAAGCATAGCGTTCAGGTAGTTTTGACATGTATTTTCAATTAGCGTATATACCCGAAGCTCCTTTAAATCAATAATGTCTTTTGGAAATGAATGAAAAGCAATTAAGATCTTTTTAATTTTTCACTTCAGTCTGAAAGTCAGCATCAAAAAATTTATCAACGTGTCCTCTAGCAATGAAGGTGTTATTGATAAAATTACTCAACAAGTACAATTTTTATTTTTCTTGTAAATTTACTGCTTTTAAAAGTCAAAAGGCGACTTCTATACCGTTTTATTCTGTTTGCTCACTGCATATTTCTATAGTGATTGGTAGCTTCTTATGATGCAGTTCTCTATACACTCCTTTATGTTTTTAATCTTTAATAAATAGCTCTAACACATTCTAAATGGGGAGCGTCTTAGAGTGATAAATAATTATGGGGATTATATATATTATTTGATACAAAAAACAGTCTTTCTTTATGAGAGTATCATAGACATAGCAGTCATTTGTTGATAATAAATCAATGGTTGCTAAGTGTTAGTTTTTCTTATGTATAGTACACCAAATTATCCAAAATAGGGTGTTGTTTATTTTATTGCTAAAGTGCATACGCTATCTTTTGAACTTATTAACCTCAAAATATTTTATACCATGTTAAAAAACATAACAAGTTTAGGCACAACGCTAAACAAAACAGAACAAAAAAGTATTCATGGAGGCCTCAATAATGGGAGGTGTTTTAGAAACTCTGACTGCTATTGTCCAGAACAATATATTGGACCTGGAGATACCTATTGTGGAAGTAATGGATATTGCCAATTCTGGTAGTCTTTCATCAATCAAGTGAATAGAAAAATAGGGGAATTTTTAAAGTTCGCCTATTTTTTTAGCTACATATCTCTATAACGCTTCGTAGAATCATAAGGAGCATCGGTGTCTACATATTTTTTTCTATTGTTTGGAACATAGGTTTGTAAGTTTGTCGCATCCCAATAGGGAACACCTAAGAATTCTGAGATCACAGTAGCATCTTCTTTAATAGCTTTATAGTTGGCATGATCAATCAAATTGTACCGTTGACCGTCTTCAAAAACAAAATTGAGTTCATAACTCGTATAACTACTATTTTTCGATCTTACATATTCAGGAATGATTTGCAATGCAGCAATCGTATCTAATTTGATATGCTTTTTAGTTGTTAAGCGCTGAAGACTATTGACGGGTTTTTTAAAGCTTTTATAGAAATAGCCAGATCGCTTATCTAGTACAACCGGTCGTATGTGTAGGTAAAGTAAATAGAAACCTATAAACGGGAAAATAAAAACAAATAAAAAGGCATATTTAAAATCTCCTTCTGTACTGAAGAAACCACTACTAAAAAAAATGACAATAAAAATTATAGGAAATACTGTAAAAACGAGTGCAAATAGCAATCCTGCTGTAGATCCTTTATAGTGTAATTCTGAAGAAGATACTTTTTTTAGTGTACGTGTTTTAAAGTTTGCACCACCTCTAGCTTGTGGATGCCAAGCTGTTTTGTCTGCCAAAGGATCATTAAATACAGAGGCGTCAAAAAGTTCAGGTTGTAAGCGTTCCTTTATTTTTTCTATAAAACCTTGCAAACCCATAGTGCTTTATACTTTTTCTTTTAAATAATGTCCTGTGTAGGATTTTTTATTTTTAGCCACTTCTTCAGGAGTCCCTTGTGCCATGATATTCCCTCCATTTTTACCTCCTGTTAACCCGAGATCAATCACATAATCTGCACATTTTACCAAATCCATATTGTGCTCTACGACAATAATACTATGTCCTTTTTGAATCAGCGCTTCAAAAGAAGCAATAAGTTTCTTAATATCATGAAAATGTAACCCTGTAGTAGGCTCATCAAATATAAACAGAGCTTTGTCTTTGGTTGTCCCTTTGACAAGGAAAGAAGCAAGCTTGATACGCTGTGCTTCTCCACCTGATAGGGTAGAAGAGCTTTGACCTAAGGTAACATACCCTAAACCTACATCTTGAAGTGGTTTTAACTTACGAGTAATTTTTACTTCGTTATGTTCAGAAAAGAAGGCAACAGCATCATCTATGGTCATTGTCAGGATATCATCAATATTCTTATCATTAAAGGTGACTTCGAGGACTTCTTTTTTGAACCGTTTTCCTTTACAATTTTCACATTCCAAATGCACATCTGCCATAAATTGCATTTCAATAGTCACTTCGCCTTCTCCTTTACAGGTCTCACAACGCCCTCCGTCTACATTAAAAGAAAAATGCTTCGATTTGTAACTCCGTATTTTACTCAGCTTCTGATTTTCATATAGTTTACGAATATCATCATAAGCTTTAATATAGGTCACAGGATTGGAACGCGAGGATCTTCCTATTGGGTTTTGATCTACAAACTCTACGGTTTTTACAGTATCAAAGTTTCCTTTGATCTCCGTAAATTGTCCTGCTTTTTGTCCATAACCGCCTATCTCTTTCAATAGAGCAGGATATAAAAGTTTACGCACTAGTGTACTCTTTCCACTACCAGAAACTCCAGTAACCGCAGTAAATACACCCAGAGGAAACCGAACATCAATATTTTTTAAGTTATTTTCTCTGGCGCCTATAATGTCTACATAAAAACCGGTTGTTCTCCTTGTTGTTGGGACAGCAATTTTTTTCGTTCCATTGAGGTATTGCGCGGTTAGAGAATCACTAGCAAGAATATCTTGATAACTCCCTGTAGCAACTACGTGACCACCAAAGGTTCCTGCTTCGGGACCTATATCAATAATTTCATCAGATGCTTTCATAATGTCTTCATCGTGTTCAACAACAATGACGGTATTTCCAAGATCACGAAGTGATTTAAGAACATCTATTAATTTTTCAGTATCTTTTGGGTGGAGCCCTATGCTTGGCTCGTCCAAAATATACATAGATCCCACAAGACTACTTCCCAAGGATGTCGCCAGATTAATACGTTGTGACTCTCCTCCCGAAAGGGTATTTGATTTACGATTGAGCGTTAAGTAATCTAAGCCAACTTTGGATAAGAATTCAAGTCGACTATTGATTTCTTGTAAAAGACGTTTGGCAATCGTCGTATCATATTCATTTAACTGCAACTCTTTAAAATAGTCGGCGACTTCATTGAGAGGCAACGTGACCAAATCAATGATGTTTTTATCTCCTACTTTTACGTATGTCGCTTCTGGTCTTAGGCGTTTTCCTTTGCAAGTGTTACATTTTGTTTTTCCGCGATAGCGAGAAAGCATCACTCGATTTTGAATTTTATAGGCTTTGGATTCCAGAAATTGAAAAAATTGATTGATTCCTTCAAAATGCTCATTGCCTTCCCATAATAGTTGTTTCTGCTCTTCTGTAAGTTCAAAATAGGGCTTGTGGATAGGGAAATCAAATTTATAGGCACTATTGACGAGTTGGTCTCTGTAATAACTCATGCTTTCTCCTCTCCATGGGAAAACACCGTTTTCAAACACAGACAGCCCTGTATTTGGAATCACAAGATCTTCATCTATGCCAATCACATCCCCGTACCCTTCACACGTAGGACAAGCACCATACGGGTTGTTGAAGCTAAATAAGTGTACATTAGGTTCTAAGAATGTCATCCCGTCTAGCTCAAATTTATTAGAGAAATGTCTCCGACTTTGATCGCTTAAGGATTCTATAAATAATTCTCCTTTTCCTTCAAAAAAAGCAGTTTGTACGGCATCTGCCAATCGGTTATTAAAATCTTCGTCATCAGGATTTGTGACAATCCGGTCTACGACCAGAAGCACATCAGCGGCTTTTATTTTTTTTACATCATCTATAGCATCAATCCGTTTTACATCGTCTTTAACTTTTATTCGCGCGTATCCTTGTTGTTGAAGGGCTTTGAGTTTGTCCTGTAATTTCCGTCCTTTTTCCAGATGAATAGGGGCGAGGAGTAGGAGTTTTTCCGCTTTCGCGAAAGCGTTAACAAACTTCACCACGTCTGTAACCGTGTCTTTTTTGACTTGATTACCAGAAATAGGCGAAATAGTTTTCCCAATGCGTGCATATAATAATTTGAGGTAATCATAAATCTCTGTCGAAGTTCCTACCGTAGATCTTGGATTCGTAGAGTTTACTTTTTGCTCTATGGCAATAGCAGGAGCAATCCCTTTGATGTAATCTACTTTTGGTTTGTCCAGCCGTCCTAAAAACTGTCTAGCATAGGACGAAAGACTTTCTACATAACGTCGCTGTCCCTCTGCATACAAGGTATCAAAGGCTAAACTGGATTTTCCAGAACCAGAAAGTCCCGTAATCACAACTAATTTATTACGCGGAATAATGACATCAATATTCTTAAGATTATGAAGTTTTGCTCCTTTGATAATAATATTTTCCTTCGGATTTACAAGCGAAATGTCTTCTAACATAGTATTTTTTTGCATCTGGAAACAAAGATACTACTTCTGTTTCATACCGAAAACACTAGTGTTTCTGTATTTTTTTTAAATAAATAATGACATTTTTTTGCAATTGTTGAAATAATACTATTATATTTACCACTGTTAACACAATAAAATACATTTCTGCCTATAGCATATTATTACTTTTAAAAATGATGATTGAAAGGAGACCCTCCTTTTTAAGTTATAACCTACAAAAGTGTAATATGAAAACAGTGTTAACAGACGATGCCCTACTCGTTAGTAATTATATCCAAGGCGATGAAAATTCATTATCGATATTAATCACGAGGCACAAACAGCGTATTTATAGTTTTATTTATTCTAAAGTATATGATAGAGATATCTCTGAAGATATTTTTCAGGATACCTTTATTAAAGTAATTAATACTCTTAAACGAGGGCGTTATAATGAAGAAGGTAAATTTCTCCCTTGGGTAATGCGTATTGCTCATAATCTTGTTATTGATCATTTTAGACGTAACAATCGTATGCCTAAGTTTGATAACGATGGAGAGTTCAGTATATTTTCTGTATTGAGTGATAATTGTCTCAATGCTGAAAAACAATTAATCAAAGATCAGGTGGAGTGTGACGTAAGACGCTTGATAGAAGAGCTTCCAGATGATCAAAAAGAAGTGCTTTATATGCGCGTATATCAAGAAATGAGTTTTAAAGATATTTCTGAAAAAACAGGTGTAAGTATCAACACTGCACTAGGAAGAATGCGATATGCACTTATCAATTTACGTAAGGTAATTGACAAGCATAATATTATTTTGACAAATTAATATAATAAGCGAGTAGATTTTGCGTTATTGACATAACTTATAAACCAAAATTACGTATATGTCAAAAATTTACTCAGAACCATCGCCGGGTAAACAGGCTGAAAATTTGGAACCAAAAGTAGAAACCATTTCGTTTTTACTTAATTATTCGAAGGCTTTAAGTGTTATAAACTATAAATCGATGAATTTTGAAGCAATCATCAACTAAACTTTGTAAAAAGCCCAATCTTGCGATTGGGCTTTTTCTATTTTAATGCGCTAAGTATTTATAGATTTTTTAATTTAATAGTATGTTTATCTATTAAAGACATTCAGAACGATGTCATTTCTTCTAAAAACTATGAACAGATATAAAACAAAAAATTGGTAATGTATTTTTTAAGTTTTTAAGACTATAAAAAATAATTACCAATTTTCTTATTCAATACAGTATTTGACTTTCCTTCAAATTCGAATATTTAAAAATTATATTCTATAAAATTATTTTTGAAGTAATTGTCTTAAAGATTGTTGAATTAAAAGGTCTAGAAGCATGGTCTAGTTACAGTACCTCCATTTTGGCAATATCCAACTTGACATCCAGGCTCACAACCAGGTGCCCAAAATGGTTCAAGACCATCTGAACATGATGTATTTGCTCCACATGTAGGACCTCCTGCTTCAGGCTCCTCTTCTTCACCTCCAAAGATATACTTTTGTTGTTTTGTAGTTAACTTTTGAACTCCTTCTACGTTTAAAATAGTTTTTAACATGACTTTTTGGTTTTAATGATTAAATTATAATTTGGGTTATAAATTTTATGACTTAATGATAAATTAATAAATAGCTGTAAACAAGACAATTAACAAAATTTTAATTTTTCATTTTTCATTTTGAGTTAACTAATTATAAGATTTTTCGCTTAATTCGTTTTTTGTTTTGTGGGTGAGAATACTTATAATAATCGAAGTATCTTTCTACTTTAACTCCTTACAAAGATGCAACCTAAGCTTTCCTGTGGTGTTACATAATTTTTGTTTTATGTTTCAAAATTATAATTAGAAGATACAGAGTAGTTTACGTAAAATAAAACTTTGAACGAATGATAAATACAGTAAGCAAAGTACGCAAAAGAGGAGGTTATAAAGAAAGATGTTTAAAATCAAGGAAGTAACAAAAAATAGTAAGTGATATATAAGTCATTGCTAAAATTGTTTTGATACTCTGTACCTTTTGGTTAAGGTTTTTCATTTTCAGATGGTTGCCTTATTTTTTTGAAATTTGAATTTTCCCTTTTAAAATTTGTACCTTATATACATACATCGAGATAGTTCCTTTAGTTGGTAAGATGTAAAAATAGATTACTTTTTTTTAGCTCGCTTTTCTAAAGCTTTATAATAGTCATTAATCACCGTTTTTCTTCCTATAGTTTTAGTAATTATATCTTTTTCAAGATCCCATCCACGAGCAGGCGAGTATTGACGTCCATACCAAATAATTTGTAAATGCAAATCATTCCATACGTGTTCTGGAAACAGTCGTTTGGCATCTTTTTCTGTTTGCACGACATTTTTACCGTTGGTAAATCCCCAACGATACATCAATCTATGAATATGAGTATCTACTGGAAATGCAGGTGTTCCAAACGCTTGTGAGACAACAACACTTGCTGTTTTATGTCCTACAGCAGGAAATTCTTCCAGCAATTCAATATCATTGGGAACGATACCATCATATTTATCAATTAACATGTGAGAGAGTCCGTGAATACCTTTGGATTTCATAGGGGAAAGTCCGACAGGTTTGATGATTTCTCGAATTTCTTCTACCGTTAATTTGACCATATCATAGGGATTGTCGGCTATTTCAAATAGCAATGGTGTAATCTGATTTACCCGCACATCGGTGCTTTGCGCACTTAGTAATACAGCAATCAATAAGGTGTACGGATCTTTATGATCTAATGGAACTGGAATCTGAGGATATAATTCTTTTAACGTATCTATAACGAAATCAACTTTTTCTTGCTTGGTCATTTTGTTTATCTTAGCAATGTGTTTAATTAAACAAAACACTTTTTGTGTTTTTTATGATGAACTCTATAAAATGTCAAACCATATTTAAAACGAAGATAATGAATACACTTAAAGTAGGCGATAAAGTACCTGATTTTACCACCACAGATCAAGATGGAAATACCGTTTCTCTTTCTGATTTTGCAGGAAAAAAATTAATTGTTTTCTTTTATCCAAAAGCATCTACACCCGGTTGTACTGCAGAGGCTTGTAACTTAAGAGATAACTATCAAGCACTACAAGACCAAGGCTACACACTGTTAGGCGTAAGTGCTGACTCAGAAAAACGTCAGAAAAACTTTGCGACTAAATACGAATTCCCCTTCCAATTGCTCGCCGATGAAGATCATAGCGTGATCAATGCCTTTGGCGTTTGGGGACCGAAAAAATTTATGGGTAAAGAATATGATGGAATCCACCGTAAAACGTTTAAGGTTGATGAAAAAGGTATCGTTACCGAAGTGATTGATAAAGTAAAAACAAAAGATCACGCAGCACAATTGCTGTAGCTAAAATTAGCACATAAAAAAGCTCCCATCGGGAGCTTTTTTTGTATAGTAATTTGTGTCAAAAAATATCTAATAGAAGTAAATCATATATACAACATAATTTAAATACATTTTGTAACGCCCAAATTTGTACGTTTATTTTTGTTGGTCATAAGCAATACCTTCATATCCAAATTGCTCACGAGACTTAATCATTTCCGCAATTCCTTCAGGAAGTAAATCTTCCCAACCTTCTTCACCATCGTGAATCATACGTAATACCTCTCTTGAGAAAATACCAGAAATTGTTGGATCGTAATTTTCGATATCGACTACTTTACCATTGTATTTAAAGAACTTATACAATTCTTTCATACGTGGATGTACTTTTAAGTTTTTACTTGTGGTCAATTCTCCTGTCTTAGGATCTTTCATTGGGTATAGATATACCTTAAGATCTTTAAAGAAAAGCTTTCCAAAAGCTTCTAGAATACCTCCACTTAAATGACGGTAATATCCAGCATCAAAGACATCAATAAGATTATTAACTCCCATGACGAGTCCCATACGTTCTTTGGTAAAGTTGGAGAAGTACTCTACTACTTTATAATATTCTTTAAAGTTAGAGATCATCACCGTTTGTCCTAAAGAACAAAGCAATCGTGCTCTAGCCATAAAATCTTCTTCATCTATTTCTCCTTCTGCACGTAAGTTGGAGAGGGTAATTTCAAAAATAACTTCTGTTTTCTTTTCATTTACGCGATTTGCTTCTAAGAACATGGCGAGTGACTTCTCATACATATCCATATTTACCTTAGTAACAGGTCTAAAACTACCACGTAACGCGAGTACATTCTTTTTATAGAGAATAGCAGCAGGTAAGATATTATTACCACTCGGATCAAACATCACGGCTTCTGTCATTCCGTTTTTAACAAGCTGTAAACTCATTAAACGATTATCAACTCCTTCAAATTGAGGTCCAGAAAAGTTAATGGTATCTATTTCTATTTGATCTTTATCAATATGATCATATAGATATTTCAACAAATGTTTAGGATTATCATGCTTATAAAAAGCACCGTAAATCAAGTTAACACCCAATGTTCCTAAGGTTAGTTGTTGGAGTCTAGCATCATTTTCGTGAAAACGAACGTGCAATATAATTTCATTAAACTCACCTTCTGGCGTGATCTGAAATTTAATTCCTACCCAACCGTGTCCTTTAAATTTCTTAGCAAAATCTATGGTAGCCACCGTATTTGCGTAGGTAAAGAAGATTTTGTTAGGATGTTTATACCGAGAGATACGATCTTCAATAAGTCTCATCTCGTGTGAAAGCATTTTTTTAAGACGTTTTTCAGTGACATAACGTCCATCATCTTCTACACCGTAAATGGCGTCACTAAAATCCTTATCATAAGCACTCATTGCTTTTGCAATCGTACCGCTTGCGCCACCAGCCCTAAAGAAGTGACGTACTGTTTCTTGTCCAGCACCTATCTCTGCGAAGGTTCCGTAAATATTTTCGTTAAGATTTACTCTTAATACTTTGTTCTTTATGGAGGGTACTTTTTCAAATTCCTTATCTCCAAGAATTGTAATAGCCATAGTCTATTTTTGCCTTTTAGTAGGGTTGTTCAAATATACTAAATAGCTAGGGTACCCAAAAAAATTAACTGTATTTTTGCATCATAATTTTATACATAGATTACTTGTAATAATTTACGCAATTGACAATTACATTTTTAGGTACTGGAACATCTCAAGGAATTCCCGTTATAGGAAGCAATCATCCTGTCTGTTTAAGCGACGATCCTAGAGATACGCGCCTACGGGTTTCTGTGCTCATTGAGTGGGAAGACTATCATTACGTGATAGATTGCGGTCCTGATTTTAGGATGCAGATGCTGAGTACGCTTTCGCGAAAGCGCACCCCTTCTGGAGACCTCGTTCCTTTGCATGGGATTTTATTTACCCATGAACACGCAGATCACGTGGCGGGATTGGACGATATCCGTCCATTTGTATTTGGACAAGGCGATGTTCCTATTTATGCACATACACGTGTATTGAATATTCTTAAAGAGCGATTTGACTATATTTTTGCTACCAAAAATAGATATCCTGGCGCACCAAAAGTAAGTGCCTTTGAGGTAATCAATGGGCAATCCATTTCATTAGGAGGTATTGATGTGGTCCCGATTGAAGGATATCACGGCAATTTGCAGGTTTTTGGCTATCGTTTTGATCGTATTGCATACCTGACTGATATTAAAACAATCGCTCCTGAAGAAATAGAGAAATTACAAGGGCTCGATATCCTTGTGATTAATGCGTTACGTTTTGAAGAACATCAAACGCATCTTAATGTAAGCGAAGCATTAGCACTCATTGAAAAAATTAAACCAAAACGAACCTATTTTACACATATAAGTCATCGTATGGGATTTCACGCCGAAGTAGAAGCACAGCTTCCAGACACGGTACATCTTGCCTATGATGGATTAACTTTAACGACGACCGATGAAACGTAATATTTTTTTATACCTCTTTTTATTTGCTGCTTTGTGGATTGTATATCAATATGTACACAATAAAAAGTTCTATGAAAATCAGCAGCAACGAATGACAAAACTAGAAACCAAATATCAAAAAGCGGTAGATAGTATAGATGTGCTCCAACAACGTCTCGGAGAAACCGAGTATTTTGGATTGCGGAGTAATGCCAATGCGTATGAGTACTACGAGGATAGTCCTTTAGGAATTCCGTCGATTATACAACTAGTAACAGATGGTATCATTGAAAAAAATACGTTAGAAGGCAATGTGTTTATTCCGTATCAGGGGGATGAACGTGCGTATCAAATCAATCAAATACATCTTTTAAATCACCGATGGCTCATCGCCGACTTCTCCGACGGCAACACATGGGGTGAGCTTCTTATAGAATATTTTGTTAATGAGGATAATAGCATTGACTATCGTGTGATTGATAGTTTGTTGTATCCTTTGTAGCCCGATGTGAAAGGGGTGGTTGTTTCACTTTTTTGTAATTTTTGGATTCACAAAAAAATGAAACTTTCCGTTTCTTGGTTTGTTCATAATACTTTGTTAATGAGGATAATAGCATTGACTATCGTGTGATTGATAGTTTGTTGTATCCTTTATAGCCTTGTGTAAGGGGTGGTTGTTTCATTTTTTTTGTTAGTGAAACGCCGTTTTAAAAAGTTGCGAAGTAAGAAATTTAAAATGGCTAGTTGAACTAATCCCGCTTTTCAGCGGGATCTACTAGGTTTAATAGCTATTGTTTAACTACAAAATCTTCTACCCTTAGACAACCCAGGATAAACTCTTAGAAGAAATCCCACACGATTTGCTCTGGGTGATGCGATTCCTCATTGTGCCTCGTTCGGAATGACGTATTCAATCAGATGCATAGAAACAAAAACGCCCAGGTACATCACTTGAGCGTTGTTTTTGTATTTGTCTATGAATGCAATGTCTAACTATCTCCCAACAACTCAGCAATCTTATTTTCTAAAGCTTGCCCTCTTAAGTCTTTGGCGATGATGGTGCCTGTTTCATCTAATAAAAACGTCGCAGGTATCGCTCGTACACCATACGATCTAGGGATCGGGTCGTTCCAGAATTGAAGATTGGAGACGTGATACCAATCCATTTGGTCTTTTTCAATGGCACCAAGCCAACGTTGTTTTTGTCCTGGTTGATCCAGAGATACACTGATGATATTTAATCCTTTGTCATGATATTTGTTATACACACGTACCACATTTGGGTTTTCCATACGACAGGGTTTACACCAAGATGCCCAAAAATCAATAATGGTATATTTTCCTAGCGTTTCTGATAGGGCTAGTTCTTTTCCATCGGGTGTTGGTGCACTAAACTCAGGGGCTTTATTACCTACGCTCGCAACGTTTGAAGCAGCGCGTTGTGATTTTTGTTGTGCGATATAGTTTTTGATGCTATTCCCAACAGTAGATTTCTGTATATCTGGAGCTAAGTCGTTATAATAGGCTTCCGTTTCTTCTATATCCAATACTTTAGCATTGATCAAATCAGATAGTGCCATAATAGAAACCATAGTGTTAGTATTCTCGGTCAATACTTGCTTTTTAGATTCGATGTATTGCTCATCTAATGCCTGAATTTGAGCCGTGTATTCTGTAACCATAATGCCATCAGTCTCTCTTCTTGCTTGGTTAAGATTCTTTGTGAGTTCGGCTTTTTTCTTATTGAGTTGGCGACTCTTTGTGGTGTAGGTATTAAAAAGTTCGTTCTCCTTACTTCCTGTGACTAGGGATGAAGGAATGCTATCTTTATATAAGGTAATGGTAAGTGGTGCTTGATCTTTTACAATCAAAAGTTGCTGTCTGCCTAGAGACGTAGAGAGTATTTGTAATCCTTTACCTTCTTCACGAGGTTTAGTGAATACAAAGGCTTCCGCTGTCACCACAGCCGTGTCTAAAGCAATACGTTTATTATTTTCTCCTAACTCTTCAATATAGATTTCTGTACCATCAGGAATGCCTGTTGCCGTTCCTTTTATACTATAATTTTCTTTTTTCGCGCAAGCAAAAACTAAAAATGCAAGCGCTACTATAAAAATTCTTCTCATAAAATGCGTAAATTTGAGTAACAAAAGTACTTATTATCCGTCTAATATACTATTTGAGTACTTGTTTTAAGTATTCAATAATTGTTAGCAAATCATAATATCCAACACTCATGGCTTTTTTAGAAGAAGATTTCCCGATGCAGATTCACGTTAGCTTTGAGAAGTTAATAGACTCTTATAAATCATACCTTACAGAAGGCGGTGACGCCTTGCTTAAAGAGCGCGCTGAACGTGTTCTAAAAATTGCTGAAGATTATCCAGCACTTGTAGAAGGTCTTACTAATATTAAAGGTGTAGAAGCATATCAACCACAAATTGATGCAATACTTGCTGATTTATTCTCTGATATTTTACAACAAAACGAAATTAAAATTGCCTGTCTTCCTTTTAATGAACTGATTATTAAGTCATCAAAACGCTATAAAAAGATCGTAAACGAAGCGGGAGAGGAGTATCATCTTGAGCTTCGTAATTTTGATAGGAATACCAGCTATATCATGGGATGTAGCATGATTCTTATACAGTATTACGGATATAATATAGACTTTAGAAGACCTTTCTTTTACGATATTCCTGATAAAAATGGGGTAACCAGACATTACCGTATGTTGTACAATGGCGATTATGTCAATATTGAAAAAGGATCGGATGCACCAGAAATTACAGATAAAGATGTCGAAGATCTTTTAGACAACTTTGATAATATTGCTATATGGAAAGAAAAATTTCCACCACGGAGTTGGCATTTTAAGGGGTTTATACTAGCAAATCTATATGATGCAACATCAGATGTGTCTTTGTCTGATTTTAAAACAAGTCTGCTACGATATGATAAAAGTGACACTGGTTTTATAGAAGGATTCCATAGTATTTTTCAATCTATATTTAATCTTCCAGAAATTAAAGTTGGTTTTTCAAATTATAATGATGAAGAAAAAACATTGGAACGTGTTCCTTATAATACAGTAGAGAGTTTTGTTTTGAATGCAGAGCAAAAAAGAGCGTGCCGAAGTGCCTTATGTAGTGGTTCTTTTTACACCATATTTACAAAGAAGCAATTTTTTGCGGTATCTGATGTAGCCCGTTATTTGAGTAAAGATCCAACAGAACATTTTTATAAAAATTTATTAGATCAAGATATAAAGAGTGCCATTTTTGCTCCTATTGCAGATGGAGACAACTTTTTGGGACTTTTAGAAATTGTATCTCCTAATAAACAAGATCTTAATAGTATCAATGCGAATAAGTTACTTGATGTGATGCCCTATCTTCTAGATTCTGTAAAGCGTTCTAGAGAAGAAATGGAAAATGAACTAGAGATTATCATACAAAATGAATGTACCTCTATACATTCTAGTGTATATTGGAAGTTTAGAAAAGAGGCAAAACGTGTCTTAACCGCTCAAATAGATACAGGAACGTCTGTTGCTTATAGAGATGTGGTATTCAAAGATGTGTATCCGTTATTTGGACAGGTAGATATTAAAGGCTCTTCTGAAGCTCGAAATACGGCGGTAGAGAAAGATTTGCTTTTACAGTTGAGAGAAGTTAAAAAGATTCTAAATCTGGCTAATACATCTCAGAAATTACCTGTGTATGAAGAATTTTTATTTAGAGTAGACACTTTTGTACAAGGAATTAAAAATGGTTTACAAGTGGATAGTGAACAGAGTATTCTTGATTTTTTAAATCAAGATATACATCCTTTATTTAAACATTTAAAAGACCAAGAAGAAAAACTAGCTTCTCATATAGAAAAATATAATGACTTGTTAGAAGATGATATGGGACTTCTTTATAAGTTTAGAAAATCCTATGATGAATCTGTTATGCTTATTAATAAACGTTTGGCTTCTGTTTTAGATAAAAAACAGGATGAGGCGCAACGTATGTACCCTCACTTCTTTGAACGCTTTAAAACAGATGGCGTAGAACATAATATGTATATAGGCGAGTCTATTACAAGAGAGAATAGTTTTAACAAAATATATCTTTATAATCTTCGGTTATGGCAATTACAAGTGATGTGTGAGATGGAAAACGCACATTATAAATTATCAAAAAAATTACCACACCCACTCCATGTTGCTTCTATGATCTTAGTGTTTAATAACTGTCTCTCCGTACGTTTTAGAATGGACGAAAAACGATTTGATGTAGATGGCACGTATAATGCACGCTACGAGGTTGTTAAAAAGCGTGTTGATAAAGCGTACATAAAAGGAACGGAAGAGCGTGTGACACAACCTGGTAAAATTACAATTGTATATAGTCAGAAAGAGGATGAACGTGAATATATGCGTTATATCAATTTTTTGCAGGAAAAGCAGTATATAGGTGAGACTGTAGAAATTGTAGAACTTCAGGATTTACAAGCTGTGACAGGTCTTAAAGCCATCCGAGTCGAAGTCTTATATAAATTACCTACGAGTAAAAAGGAAAATAAAGAATATTATACCTATGATGATCTTATGGAAGAGATTAGGTCATAATACAAAAAAAGCCTAGTGTGATACTAGGCTTTCTTATATATATAATACTTATGAAAGTACTGCTGGAGGATCTTGCACTTTGAAGTAAATGGCAAAAGCGATGGCAGTGACAATAATTCCTAGCATAAAAACCGTATAAGTTATTCTAAGAATCCGATATTTACGATCCAATACAATTCCTAAGAAATATAAGTCTTTAGTAAGTGCAGAATAGATATAATTTTTGTCTTGCATCATTTCATTGATGGCCCATTCAAAATCGGTAAGACTCATTTTATGAAAATTCCCAAAAAACAAAAGATTTACTTTTTTTTGCTCTACATCTTCTCTTGTAAATTTACCCATAGTTACATTAGGACGTGTTGCTAACACAGATAATATCATAGATGCAATACTAAATACAACAAAGATAACTGTAGGGACTATAAGATATGAATTGGATGGATTATCTAATTTAGGAATCAAATTTGACAGTGCTAGAGATACAATAATCGCATTTACAGATAATAAAATATTTGCCTTTGTATCAGCAATATCACTTAACTTAATATGATTACGAAGTGTAATACGAAACATTGATTGCACTCCTTTTTCAGGACTTTCATCTTTAAGTTTAATTTTTAATTTTTCTTTCTTTTTTGCCTTTTTAAGTTTCTTTTGTTCCTTAATCATTTTTAAAAGATTGGAATCTTTTTTAGGTTTCCAATTATCAATGGCATACTCGGTATAATAACGATGTGATGTTGTAAACATATCTATATTGCACTTACGCCATTCTTCCTGAGAATGCTCTGCAATGCCTTGAATACGTAGTTCTTGTCGTAAATATTCACTTGCTTCTTCAAAATAGCTTTTGGCAAAGTGAGAAGCATCAGCATCTCTTAAGATTTTATCTAACTCACTTTCTGGGTTGTTTTCCATTTTGGTTCCCATAATAGCTTGCTTAATGATATCAATACGCTCCTGTGGATGTCCTTCTTTAGATAAGAAATCTTGTGCAATTTCTGCAGATTTCTCTTCGTGACCTTCTCGAGTATCTATATACCCTGTATCGTGTAAAAAAGCAGCAATTAAAATATCTTCTTTTTCTTCTTTGGTAAGATTGCTTTTTTCTATAATTTCTTTAGTACTTTTATACACGCGTTTTGCGTGTATATAATTATGATAAATACATGTTTTTGGAAGTTCTTTATCTAAAAGATCAGCAACATAAGCATCTGTTTTTTCAAGCAAAGTAGTCATACGCAGAATTTTGTTTTTCTTTGAGCTAAAATTACATGAAAAATTACATATGAAGATAAAATATACACTTGTTTATAGTTTATTTCTGTTTTTCCTATTCGGTTGTGCTACGTACGCACCTCAATATGCAGAGGTAGAAGGGCAAAGTACGCTTTCGCGAAAGCGTATACCAGCAACTTCTTTTTACTTAATAGGGGATGCCGGTGGTGCCAAAGCCAACGGGAGTACAGATGCCTTAATAGCCCTTAAAAAAGTAATAGATACGGCAAAAACTCAGAATGACTACACTATTTTTCTGGGAGATAATATTTACCCTGAAGGTTTGCCTGTAGAAGGTGGGAAAGGAAGAGAAGCTGCAGAACACAAATTACAGGCGCAAGTAGATGCCGTTTCTGGCTTTAAAGGAGAGGTCGTTTTTATACCTGGAAATCATGATTGGTACAGTCAAGGACTTAATGGGTTAAAGCGTCAAGAAAAATTTATAGAAGATGCCTTAAATGACAAGGAAGCTTTCCAACCTGAAAATGGCTGTCCTATAGAATCTATCTCTATTTCTGATGAGATTGAACTTATTATCATAGATACACAATGGTATTTAGAAAATTGGGATAGAAATCCAACTATGAATGATGAGTGTGAGATTCGTACACGAACAGACTTTTTTCTGGAGATAGAAAGTGAATTCAAAAAGAACAATGAGAAAACCATTCTTGTGGCGATGCACCATCCTATGTATACCAATGGGATTCATGGAGGAGCTTTTGCGATAGAGAAACATTTATTTCCTTTTCAATCAAATATTCCATTACCAGGTCTTGCTTCCTTAGTAACACAAGTACGTGGTCAAGGTGGGGTTTCTATACAGGATAAAGTGAATAAGCGATATACGGCACTTATGGACAGGCTCGCCACACTTTCTTATGATACCAATAAAGTGATTTTTGTTTCTGGACATGAGCATAGCCTCCAGTATATAGAGCATGATGGTATCAAACAGATTGTAAGTGGTGCGGGTGCAAAAAAGTCGGCGGCACGTTTACGTAATGATGGGTTATTTGCCTATGGCGGACAAGGATTTGCTATACTTGATATATATGAAGATGGCGCTTCAGAAGTTCGCTATTACTCTGCTGTGAACGGTGAGCCTGCTTTGCTCTTTGAAAAAAAGGTATTTGATAAAGATATTGAATATGATGTAAGCGGTCTTCCTTCACAATTTGAACCGTATACAGAAGCTTCTATTTATTCAAAAGAAGAAGTAGATAAAAGTGATGGATTTAAAAAACTTTGGGGAAATCATTACAGATCGGTATATGGGACAAAAGTAAAAGTACCTGTATTGACTCTAGATACGCTCAAAGGTGGTATTACCATTGATAGAAAAGGAGGAGGACATCAAACACGTTCATTACGTCTGGTAGATCCCGACGGAAGAAATTTTGCCTTACGTGCAGTTAAGAAAAGTGCGGTTCAGTTCTTACAGTCCGTCGTGTTTAAAGACAATTTTATACAAGAAGAGTTTAGAGACACCTTTACAGAAGACGTGATTCTAGACTTTTATACTTCCAGTCATCCGTATGCAACCCTAGCTGTAGGTACACTAGCCGATGCTATTGATGTATATCATACCAATCCAGAATTGGTGTGGATGCCAAAACATCCCGCACTAGGAAAGTATAACGAAGACTATGGAGATGAACTCTATGTGATAGAAGAGCGTCCAGATGATGGATTTATAGACGTACCTTCTTTTGGAACCCCTGACAAGATTGAAAGTACATCAGATTTACTAGAAAACCTTCGCGATGATGAAGAATATAAGTTAGATGAGTCTTCCTATATACGAGCACGTTTGTTTGATATGCTTATCGGAGATTGGGATCGACACGCAGATCAGTGGCGCTGGGCACGTTTTGATACTAAAGATCGTAAAGTTTACAAACCTATCCCAAGAGATAGAGATCAGGTATTTTCAAATTATGATGGCACTTTACTTTCGATTGCAAAAGCTTTAATACCGCCTGCAAGACAATTCCAAACGTATGGGCCTGACTTAAAAAATATCGAATGGATGAATATAGCAGGGAGCAAACTCGACATTGCCTTGCTTCCAAATGCGACTCGCAAAGATTGGCTAGCACAAGCAGCCTTTATTCGAGAAAACCTAAGTGATGCAGCCATTGATGAGGCTTTTTTAAAATTTCCTAAAGAGGTACAGGATGAGAAGCTTGAGGATGTAAAACAATCGCTTAAACTACGTCGAGAGAATCTTCTTGATATCGCATCAGAATACTTTGACCAACTTTCAAAACTTGTAGTCATTAAAGGAACTGATAAAGACGATCATTTTGAAATCACGAGAGAAGCAAACGGCACACGTATTCAAGTTTCTCGTATTAAAGGTGGAAAAGTAATGAAGCCTTTTATAGACCGATTAGTAGATTCTAAAGAAACCAAAGAAATATGGGTGTATGGTTTAGACGACGATGACACCTTTCACGTAAGTGGAAAAGGAAAGAAACCTATTTTTATGAGAATTATAGGAGGTCAAAACAACGATGTTTATACCATAGATGACGGTCGTCGTCTTAAAGTATACGATCATAAAACAAAACCGAATACTGTTGTAAAAAAAGGTGGTGCAAATTTTAAAAGATCTAATATTTATACAAATAATACTTACGACTTTAATAAAACGATTACCAATGTGAATAGTATTCTCCCATCTATAGGTTTTAATCCTGATGATGGGATTAGTATCGGACTTCTGGACACCTATACCATAAAGGGGTTTAAAAATGATCCTTACCATAGAAAGCACGTATTTAAAGCAGGTTATTTTTTCGCTACAAGTGGATTTGATCTTAGTTATGACGGTGAGTTTGCTAACTCATTAGGGCTGTGGAATCTTAAAATAGGGGCACGCTTTACAAGTGAAAATTTCGCACTTAACTTCTTCGGTTTTGGTAATGAAAGTGTCAATATGGATGATGAGCTAGATTTTGATTTTAATCGTGTTAGAACGGGTATAAACGAAGTACATTTTGGTATTGTAAAAGACAATGATTACGGAAGTAGATTAGGACTTATTACCAAAGTAGAACGTATTGAAATAGAAAATAATGACGGACGTTTTATCACACAAGCATTTGATGATGACTCTACAATTTTTAGCTCACAGTTTTTTGCTGGAGTTGAGGGATCGTACGAATTTTTAAGTGCAAACAACCCTGCAAACCCATCCAAAGGAATGGAGTTTTTACTTAAAGTTGGATCTAAAGTAAATCTAGAAGATACAGATCGTATTTATGGCTACGTATCGCCTACGCTTGGTTTTTATAATGCGCTTTCGCGAAATAAAAAACTGGTACTCAAAACAAAGGTTCAAGGGCAGTTTAATATAGGAGATTCGTTTGAATTTTATCAAGGAGCAACCTTAGGTGCTCGTAATGGATTGCGCGGATTCAGAAATGAGCGTTTTACGGGAGAGTCAGCCATTGCAGGGAGTGCAGATCTTAGATATAGTTTTAATCGTTTTAAGACAGGATTGTTGCCTATTCAAATAGGCATTTTTGGAGGAGCCGATGTGGGTCGTGTATGGCTTGATGGAGAAGATAGTGATATCTGGCACAATTCCTTAGGAGGTGGCTTCTGGATCAATGCAGTCGATATACTTTCTGGGCAATTTGGCGCTTTTAACTCTGATGACGGACTGCGGATCAATTTTGGTTTTGGTGTACGCTTATAGTATAATTTTTACTCTCAAAAAGAGTTATAAGCTCTTTTTGAAAAGCAATTAATGGCTCAAGAACTTGTGTCCAGTTATCAAATTGTAAATGATATTCAATCTTAAGTTCATATTCATTTGTAGAATTTCTCCCACATATATAAGACTCAAAAGCGGTATCCTTAGCAATGGTGTTCAATGCTTTTAAAGAAGTGCTTCTTTCAAGAAAAGTTTGTAATTTCCTATGATGTGTTACTATTTTGAATCGATCCTTTTTGTCTGTAGAAAACAGGGTAGATAGATGACTTTTTGTATTAATAGTAAAGTCAGGAGCTTTTAATGAAAGCGGTAGTACACAAGAATAGATGCCAACATACGAAGTTCCCATTTTATTAATGATAGATATTTGATGATGCTTATATGGGATTTTCAAATGAAATACTACATTCGGGCTATATAGTCCGCCACCAATATCAAGATCACTGTCTGAAAAATAAAAAGCTCCCTGTTCTTTAGATGCGATGTTTTTAAATATGTTGACATAGAAATCCATATAATTATATGTGTGACAAAATGAAAATTAGTTACATATTTTACAGTTGATATACTTTTTGGACAATTATATGTCTTTCATAATATTGATAACTTACTTAGTACATTTTAATAGGGCGCCACACCAGAGATCAGAATTCCTTCCTGCTTAGTGCCAACATACCCATATCCTTTTTTGTAGTAGAATTTATATACCAACGTGCCTGCTTCCAATTTGATAACGATGAGATCCTCATAATTACAAAAGGGAGTTTTAAGAGTTTCTTCAAACGTCAGTAGGGTATACCTAGCTTTTTGATCTGCGGTTTTCCAAGTGTGGCCTTTTGTAAAGGATGGATCAAATCGTATGGTTTCGGTATCACAACATTCTTCAAATTGATAAATCACACCATTTTCTTCTCTCAGATACATAAAACTTACAGTTCCCTCTTCCCAAGTCTGGGCATATTCTACATATTCTTTGCCTTCTCTTGTTTTCTTTCCAATAATTTCCTCCATATAATAAGTGTCCTTCCATAAAATTTTCTTTGTTTTTATGGTGATAGGAAAGTAGCTGTCTTCTTCATATACCTCACAAAAAGTTTGTCCCTCTTTTTGTGAAAACATATAAGTAGTTATTAAAAACATGCTAAATAGAGTAAAGGCTTTCATTGGTATATAGGTTTGTTGACAAGCTAAAATACATGAAATGGTATAAATATTTTTATAGACACTTTTTTTACTTCTATTTTTCGAGAATTATAAACAGGGGTTTATACCTGCTTTTATAGATGATAGAGTCTTTAGATTGATTTTTAATCTTTAACATCCTTTATCATGAAAAATCTATTACCCTTTTTAGTTATTATATTTTTATATTCTATTAATAGCCAAGTCTATGGGCAGATTGTAACAAACACCACTCTACCTAGTGAAAGAATAGTATTGCCTAATGATTTACATGAGTTAGAAGAAGATCGCTTAGAACTTATCTCCAATATGTATGGGATGATGTATGAAATTAGTGGTCTTTTTACAGAATTAGAACGTTCAGCAAGTTTGGAAAAGCTTTTAAAAAATTATGAAGAAATACATGCATCTGGAGAAACAACAAGTTCAATTACTGCAAATTATGAAAGACAACAAAGACGTCTACAAGAAATTAAAACACAAATTATTCTTCCAGAACTTAGAAAAACAGAAAATATTGACTCCTCAGATTTAGAATCTATGAGTGTTTCAGAGGGGTTTAGACGTATTATAGAAAATAAAGTACAAAATGTTCTAAAAAAAAACAGATCAATTATCTAGTGTTGGTGCCAAAGTAACAGAACTTAATAACACTTCGTATGTAGGTCAAAACTTTAAAAAACAAATTAGTTGGTCGTTTGCCTTCTTAGTAGGTATTGTGATTGTTGGTTTCTTTATTGTTGCAAACAGAGATGATCAGATACGTAAATCTATTTTTACTGGAGATTCAGGATTACAATTTATTACAATATTTTCTATTATTATAGCTATTATTTTATTTGGAATAACGGAGGTGCTTGGAGGTAAAGAGATTTCTGCTCTTCTTGGAGGAATCTCGGGATATATTTTAGGGCGTAGCAGTCTTTCAAATCCATTTAAACCAAAAGAAGAACTAAAAACATTAGAAGTTTCAATTCCAACACCAGCTCCAAAATCAAAAGATTCTACAACTGTATAAACTCAAAAAGAAAGATGTATTGCTTAAGCATCTGCTATCTATAGATAACAGATGCTTTGAGTTATTAGAGTACATAGTGTTATATCACTTCTGAACGATCAATATCGTATGTAGTTCGATTATCTTGTCTGAACGTTTGTAGGGTACTTCGAGCTGTTCTATGATTTGAAATCCTAGTTTGGTAAGTTCTTTTTGAAGAATAGCGACATTGTGATAATAAAAATAAGTACGTTCTCCTGTAGCACTCGCTATAAAACCAGAATCTCTATCATTTCCTGATACAAAGCTGAGGTATAAAACACCCTCTGGATAGAGTAGTGTATAAGCGTTTTTTACAAGTCGTATCGTATCCATCGCAGAGAGATAGGGGAGTATAAAGCCACACAGGATTCCGTGAAATTTTTCTGAGATCGTATTCAGATATCTACCATCTAATTGTTGGAACCTTGCTTTTGGAACATTCTTTTGGGCTAATACAATCATATTAGGAGCCACGTCGGTTGCTAAGATTTGATACCGTGGTTTTTGGTCTAAGAGGTATTTGGTCATATTTCCTGGACCACAGCCAATTTCAAGAATAGACGCTTTATCATTTGCAATCAATTCGCAGAAACGATCATAGGATGCATTATAGATTTCTAAATCCATAAAGGCTTCTTCATAGCGTTTTGCGACGCTATTCCACGTGTTATGTGTTTCTTGATACTGATCCACTAGTTACTTTCTTGCTCTAAAAAACCTAAGACATAGATAGCAGCCGAGTTCCAGTTTAAACAAATCTCGTTACTGGCATAACTTGGTGTTTGATCTACCCAAGAATTCATAGGCGATGTGTTTTCTGGATACGTCACATCATTCTGATCTTGTTTTGCATAATTTGGACCACCTGAAATAAAACCAGGTACAGGCATTTCGATAGTATCTCCTGCACTTTGTCTATGATGAATAAACATAGGCGTTTGATCTCCATATCCCGTAATAAAACTATACCCTATGGCATTTTTACCAAAAACATAATCTGTGATTTCTTGTACAGCTCTTAGATATGCTGGTTTTTTAGTGATCCGATATGCCTGCGCAATGATCATAGCGGCATTCAACACATCGCTATTAGAACCCCAATTAAATACGGTAATAGGTTGAAAATAATCATTGGTATTGGTTAATGCGACTAATTGATCTGCGGCTTGAATGATATTGTTTTTTGACGAATTGACAAGGGTAGCATCTTCAGATTGATCAATGAGTGCAAAAGCAGCAATATATTTCATATAGGTATTCCAGCTTCCACCTTTATACGTGCTAAGATTAATGGGGTTTTCTTTAAGATAGCTTTCGTATTCTTGACTTCCTGTACTTAGATATAATTCGGCAGCAGCCCAATACCATTCTTGAGAAAAGTTTCCATCGCCATATTCTCCCGTGACGATATCTTCTGGATTTGAAAAGGCAATATCAGGATTCGCTTTTGACCATTCCCAAGCTTTTTTCGCGGAAGCGAGACAACGATCTGCATACGCAGGATTGATTGCTTTAAAAAGTCGATATCCTTTTGCTGTGACTGCGGCAAAATCCAAACTTGACGCTGTCCCTTTTCCTATGATAAAACGTTCTGCCTGTCCTTTTTCAGGAAGTGTCATGCCTGTAAAGCTTTTGGTGGTTAATTTAAAAAATACTCCGCCATTATCATCTTGCATGGTGAGTAACCAATCGAGTTCATATTTGAATTCGTCGAGAATATCAGGAATGGTATTTCCACTTTCTGGAATGTTCAGGCTTTGATCAGGAAGCACTGACGGATATTGCTCATAAAGCGTCATCATTTGTCCTAATGGAAAAGCACCATTGATCACATATTTCCCAAAATCTCCTGCATCATACCAACCACCTGGCGAAGCGATCGTACCTATACGTCCTGAAGACGGATGAAAGGTCACAGTCGTATCTGGATGTCCGGCATTACGAGCCCAAACGCCTGCGTATTTTTGCTCTAATGGCATACTTGCCCGTTGATAATACAATGATTTTACACTCGCTGTAAAGGCGTCAGCTAACACAGCAGTTTTAATTTCAAAAGGGTAGGAGTATCCTAAATTATCTATATAGAGATTATAATTTCCTGTGGTTGTAAATTCAGAAAAATCTGCTACGCGAACGGTTTCGCCAGCAAGATTCCACGTGAGACTATCGGAAAGGTTTCCTTCAAATACCTTTTCTTTTGTCTGTTGATCAATGAGATAGAAAGTTGTTGTGGATACAGGCTCTGTAATAATGGCTTTTTTAGATGCATTGGGATAGTATCCTATTTGATTCAATCGAATCGCATCTGCTTGTGTGGTGTTGTATTCTGGTAATGATTCTTTACAAGAAGATATAATAACACAAACGGCTAGTAGTAAAAGGAGGTGTCGCATCCCATAAAGATACATAATGATCCGTTTTAAAAAGTACTTGATACAATTTTAACCCCTATCGTTTACACTTTCGTACTTCGACTGGGCTCAGCATAAACTTCTGCGTCGATACTTTCTCCTTGAAATCGTACTAAACATCCATACTACTTCACAAGGAGTCGTAATGTCTGAGTACCTTCTCTAGTTTTAATCTGTGCGAGATACATTCCTGAGCTAAGTGCTAATGGAATTTGTGTGATTCCATTAAAAGCTGTTGTTGCCACTTCCTGTCCTAGAATCGTATAGATGGTTAAGGTTCCTGATTGATTAGGCGCTTGGATGGTTACTTGATCTTGTGCAGGGTTTGGATATAAACGAATATTTTGAGCGGCAAATGTATCTGTGCTTAATGGAAGATTATAGACTTCGCCCACGAGATCTCCCCAAATATATTCGGCAAGATCAGGAAGGTCTATAAACGGATTCCTATTAAATTGCCAGGTATGAACGATGTTATTTCTGTTGAGTTCGTAATCATCTGCTGGGTCATTGCGATACCAATCTAGTAAAATATCAAGATCGCCTAAGGCACCCACAGTATCATTGGATGGGTTTCCAGAAACAACTTCAAGACCATTGTAGCGAATGGTTAAAAAGAAAATTCCTCTTGCCACATCGCCTTGCCAGCTTCCTTGATTGTTTTCAGGACCGCTATATTCTCCATAATCTTGATTCCCTCGTGCACTATTTTCTGGACCATCAGTAGCACGTAATCCGTGAGCGTCACTATTGGCGTGACGTAAGGAATCTGCTTTTGTCTCAAAGAAAATGTCAATACCATCGGCTATTTCGTCTAAATCAATATCATTAAATCCACCACGAGATCTTGGGTAAGTGTGCTCTCTATTCCAAAGTCCAGCATTACTTCCGCCAGAGGTTTGAAAATCTAATTTAGGGCGTTGTTGCTCTGTATATAAAAGCCAGACTTGGTTGCTATTTAACGGACTTTGATCTGCCTCTTTTAAAATATCAATCACATCTGCATACGTTTGTGCTCTGACCACATCTGGATTTGCAATAATATTTTGTATGGCTTGGACAAGGGCTTCACCCGCAAGACCATCTATGGAATCATAGTATCCTTCAGGTTGTGTACTTTCCACTTGACCAAATGTTGGTTCAAGCGGAGTTCCCCATGCCGCCATGGTAAAATCATTATCAATCACACGGATTTGGTTATTATCATTCAGTCTTGAAAAGGTATCTGGAAGTTCGCCAAAGGTAATTTGTAAGACTTCGTCTCCTTCATCATCGGTATCATCTATGAGTTGAATAGTTGTCGTTGCTGTATTGGATCCATTAGGAATGGTGATCATCGTAGCTCCAGAAAAATCTGCCGTGTTAAATGTACCATTCGAAAGAGAAATCGTAAAACTCAGGTCTTCTGTAAGATCTTCTTGTGTTGTAAATGTAATGTCAAAAGAGTCACCTTCATTGTATTGATCACTAGGTGTTGTAAAGCCAATTCCGTTGATAAAAACACCAGAACCATCATTAAGAACGCCTGGTGTAGGTGTTGCTACAAAATAGGATCCATCATTATCACGCTGTATGGATTCTGTAGTCTGGTTGCCGTTTTCGCCTTCGTTGGTTTGTACAATACCACCTAATAACTCTAATAATAAAGTATCATCTGCATCATTGGTGTCGTGAGCGAGTGCATCAATAAGATTGGTTGTTGTTGCTAATGTACCATCTGGAAAATCGGATGCATTTCCTAGATAAATAGCCGCTGCATCTGCTCCGTTTTGAATGGTACTATCAAATATGATAAAATCTCCAATGGGGGACACATCGTTATTAGATATTAAGAATATTCCGTTAATATCTGTTGTAAAGCCATCGAGGTCTAAAGCAAAATAACTAGAGTCATTTCCGCTAGTGGAGCCATTGAAAAGAACCAAGACAAAGCCGTCTAAAGACATTTGAGGGGTGTCTGACTTTAATTCTATAAACTCCATGGTATCAGTACTAGGAGTGTCAGAATCTAATTCATTAATAACAATTTGAGCCTGAATAGTATATGTAAATAATACTAAACAAGCGCTTAGGATAAGTTGATAAGTGCGCATACGCAAAGGTACGTGGAATCCTGTATTTCTATATGAACAAACTGTTACGTTTTTTCAACAAACAGCGCTTTAGACAAAACTAATTTTGATGATATGTTCAAAACATTTTTGAGCGCTTTGCACCGCACCTTCCATATACCCGCCAAACTGTGAAGCAGTTTCTGAACCCGCTACATAAAATCGATCATTGTAGAAAAGTTCTTGATAAATAGCCTGTCCGTTATTTTGATGAGGAAACACAAAGTTTTCGTAAGGAGTAAAGGTAAAAGCTTCTTCTTTCCAAACGGTTTCTTTGTATGAAAGGTAATTTAGGGCTTCTTCTCCAAAAGTACGTTGAAGCTGTGCGAACACGTTTTCTTTCCGAATTTCTCTTGTTACTGTCGATAATTCGTTGTTTAAGAAACCTTTTAAGGCGTACTTACCATTTTCTAGTGTTGTGTGATCATACATTTCTGTAATTGGAAATACGTTGCTGTATAGGGTTCCTGACCAATTACGTTTTTTCCAAAAAGGAGTAGGGTAGGAAATCCCAAACTTAATAGATTCTCCCATCCAAGTATGTGTTTTCTTGGCAATACTAGTAAGCGTATCAGGTAGCTCAGGTGAAAATTGTATATCAGTTACCAATAGATTAGGAGGTAAGGTTGATACCACTTTTGAAGCCGTGTAGGTTTGATCTTTAGTAATTACCTCTATAACATTATCGTGTGCTTTTATATGTGTGACACTAGTATTGAGATATAATTCGTCTTTTTCTAAAGCTTGCGCTAGTTGTTCAATCAATGCACTGCTACCACCTTGTATTCTATAACTTGGACTCCCGTTGGAAGGCAACATCACTTCTTGTGGTGCTTGATTAGCCATCGGTTCATACCAAGCGGTACCTTCTGTATATTGTGGATATATGGGAATTTGGAGTTCTTGAAGTAGTTCAATTAAAGCGGTATGCTGTTGTCCTAACCAAGTAGCCCCCATTTCTATAGGCGTTTCTCGATCTGAAAGATGCGTATGGATACGGCCTCCTATCCGATCTCTAGCTTCTAAAACCGTCACAGGAATACCTTGTTTCTTGAGTCGATAGGCGAGTAAAAGCCCTGTTAATCCAGCACCAATAATAAGAATATTCTTCTTCATGCCTCAAAGCTATAAAAGCTTTTCAAAACACACGCTGTTTTCTACGCCTATATATTGCCCATAATTAGGAATACGTGCATACCCATTCTTTTCATATAAAGCAATGGCTTCAGGTTGTCGTACGCCAGTTTCCAATACACATCTTGTATAGCCTAATTCTTTTGCCCAAGATTCTAAATTTGTCAACACCTGTGTAGCTAGCCCTTTTCCTCTTTGAGAGTCTATGATATATATTCTTTTGACTTCTACCGTAGTTGGGTTGTATGTTTTGATAGCTCCACAACCTACAGCATTTGATTCTTGATACAAGACAACACAATGTTTTAAGGAGTCAATAGTATTAAACTGATGATAAAACGCATGTTCATCACCATCTCGTCGAGCAAGGTCATTATCTAATAGCTGTACCAACATTTTAAAATCGGTATGCGCAGCTGTCGTTCTTATAAAAGTCATGTGTCGGCTTATTGTACTCTTACGGCTGTACCAACAACAGAAATCATCGTTACTCCCGTGGTACTCATCATTTCAATATCTATAGAAACCCCTATAATGGCATTGGCTTGTTTTTCTTGTGCCTGTGCTCTTAGTTTTTCAAAAGCGTCTTCTTTTGCTTGTTCTAGTGATTTCTCATAGTTTTCATAATACTTCTTGGAATTGAACATATCTTTAAAAGAAAATCCTTTACTCGTAAAATTTGAACTATAGGTGGTGCCGACGATAATTCCTAGATAGTTAGTCACTACTTTTCCGTCTATACTGTTGGTGGTTGTTAAAATCATATTGCGTGTTTAGGCTATTAGTATCGATATTATCATGTTGTTACAGGGATTGCTTCTTTTTACGCTTTCGCGAAAGCGTATATAACCCTCATAAAAGTTTTAAATATACACTTATCTATTAAACGGATATTCTTGTATCCAATGATAGCCACGATCCATTAATGGAATAATAAGTAGCGTAGAAAGCATGTGATAAAGCGAAATAGAAAATGATTTTTAATAGACATAGGATAATTGATGGATGCTTAGTTAGCACTTAAAATACTTATTTTTAGGATGAGCTATTAAAAATTATTTTTTTTGTAATCTTTTATACAGCTATACATAGACGTTTTTGAGTCATACTTTAGAGGAGATTTTTACCTTATAAAAATAGGAATCATTTTTTTAGTATTAAAAAATAACAGTTCCTTGTAACAAAAGATATGAGTACTCGTCTCCCTAATAACTAACCGAAATGAATACAATGGATCAAAAAGCGTTCATCACTCTTGTTAACCCGTTTAAAGATAAGATCTATCGTGTGGCCAAACGATTATTGATTTCTGAAGACGAAGCACAAGATGCAACTCAAGAAGTGTTGTTGCGTTTGTGGACACGTAGATCTAAAATGAAGCAATACCGAAGTGTCGAAGCGTTTGCAATGACAATGACAAAAAATTACTGTTATGACTCATTAAAGGCCAAAAGGAATAATAACCTTAGAATAGTTCATAGCAATTATGAAGATCATTCTCGCAATACTGGTAGACAAATAGATGCTTCCAACGAAGTAGAATGGGTATATAAATTAATGAAAGACCTACCCGAACAACAGCAGTTAATACTGCAATTACGAGACATAGAACAATTTGACAATTCAGAAATTGCCGCTATGCTAGAAATGAATGAAACAGCAGTTCGTGTTGCATTATCACGGGCTAGAAAAACCATAAGAGAAGCATTAATTAAAAAACAAAACTATGGAATCCAATAAAGTTGAGCAGTTACTGGAAATCTATTTTGAGGGAGCGACGACACTCGCACAAGAAAAACAGTTACGTACGTATTTTACAAGTGATCACGTAGCACCTCATTTAGAGAGTTATGTAGTTATGTTTACTGCATTTACTCAGGCATCTCAAGAAGTATATACTACACCAATACAGTTACCAAAGCAAAAGAAACCAATGTATGGTTGGATTTCTGGAGTCGCCGCAGTAGCAGTTGTTCTTATAGGACTTGCCACTCAAATAAATTCTTCAAGTGATGTTTATCAAGGAAATGTTTCTCAAGAAGAAGGGATACTTAAAACCAAACAAGCGCTAGGGTTAATGAGCAAAATGTTTAACGAAAGCACTGCACAGCTGGGGGCAGTCAATGAATTTAATACAACAACCAGCAATTTTTTTAAACAATAAAAAATCTAAAAATGAAAAAAATAATTATTGTAGCGTTATTATTAGTATCATCTATAACGATGGTCGCGCAAAATCAGTTTGACAAGTTTGAATCTGTAAAAGGAGTTTCGTCTATGGTGATGAATCAAAAAATGTTCAAACTATTAAGTAAAGTAGATCTCAACTCTTCAGATCCAGAAATGCAATCCTATATAAAATTAGTAAACAATCTGGAGAATGTAAAAATGTTTACAACCACAAAAGAAGATGTAGCCTCACAAATGAACACGACCATGAAGAGTTATGTTTCTTCTTCTAGTCTTGAGGAATTATTAAGAGCTACAGACGATGGTAAAAATGTAAAGTTTTATTATAAGCCAGGTAGTAGTGACGATTATGTAAAAGAGTTTGTGATGTTTCTTAATGGAGAGATTGAAGGTGAAAATCGTACCGTATTCTTTCAAGTAACAGGAAACATTGATTTGAAACAAATTTCAAAATTAGCTCAAGAGTTAAACTTTAAAGGAAGTGAAGCTCTTAAGGATGTAGATAAAGCAAAAAAAGGATAAAATCATGAAAGGAATAATAAAGAGTATAGCAATCGTCTTACTTGCTACCACAAGCCTTATAAGCTGTAAAAATGGTGAGACACTACAAGAGTATTATGTAGCTAATCAAGAAAACTCAGACTTCATTTTAGTAGATGTACCTACAAGTTTAATAAGTAAGGATTCAAAAGTATTAGACGAAAAACAAAAAGAAGTTCTTAAAACGGTACGTAAGATTAATATCATGGCGTATCCTTTAAAGGATGGGACAACAGCTACATTTGAAGCAGAAATAGCTAAAGTGACTGCGATCTTAGCCAGCGATGACTATGAAGAATTAATGAAAATTACTTCAGATCAAGGAAATATGAAACTCTATTTTAGAGGAGAAGAAGATGCTATAGACGAGGTGGTTGTATTTGCATCACAAGATTCTAAAGGTTTTGTCATAGCTCGTTTATTAGGAAACGATATGAATATTGCAGATATGTCAAGCCTTGCCAAAACAATTCAAGCTGGAGATATTGATATCTCTCAATTTGATGGCGTTATGGACGTTTTTAATTAGCAATAAAGAGTACAACAAGATATTATCAATATCAACTTACATTTAAAATGTTTAAACACTAAAAACCTCGTTTGGCGACGAGGTTTTTTTTATGTTATATCGTGAAACCATACGCATTTTAGATTTTGATATCAACGAAATGTATACAGTTGATTTTTTTGGTTTGACTACGGTACTAATAAGTAGTAAAAAAACATCAACACTCTTTTAGATTTAGGATACTACCAATAAAATGACTTAAAATATATTTTTATGAATCTTATATGCTTTTTACTCCTAATAAACAATAGGCTGATGTTCTTATACAATCATTATTAAATCCGCTTTCGCGAAAGCGATTAAAAAACCAATGAAAACTTTTTCTATAATGTTTAAAAGAGAAGGTGTAGTAATAAAAATAATAAACCCTGCCAATGGCAGGGTTTAAATTGTATAATTATAAGTGTATTACAAACGAGATCAAGCTTATTTATTTCTTGATAAATTTGATCACACTACTCGCATTAGCACTTTCTAAACGTAAGAAGTAAATACCAGTAGTAAGGTTTGAAATATTTATAGTTCTGTTTGTAGCATCACTTGCATCAATGGTAGTAATGATTCTACCTACCATATCAATAATTTGAGTTCTTTCTATAGAAACACCAGATGTGTTAGAAATGTTCAACTCATTTTGAGCAGGATTAGGAAATACAGAGATATCTATACCTAATTGATTATCGTCAACATTAAGTACGACACCATTGATCGCCCATAATAATGCATTTCTTATAATTTGAGCTCCATCAGAAGTTGTGTCCCAGAAATCATCACGCGCATCGATAGATGGTGGATAGAAGTTAAGGAAAACACGTCTTGTGTTAGCAGGACCTACATTACTAGCTCTAATAAGTAATGGAGAACCATCAGTATATTCAGCAATTACAGTTGCTCCAGCAGCAATCGTTCCTCCAGTGTTATGGAAAGACGCAGTACCGCCATCAAAAGTAGTTACATCAGTAAGGATTGGGTCACCTGGCTCTAGAATAGTACCTATTCCTAAGTTTGCACCATTAGATTGTCCTGACATAGAATATAACTCATACTGAGTAAAACCTCCTGTAATAGATACATTAGGAGTAAAAGTAGCATCTACGACTGGTTTTCCAGAGTCAATATATTGCTCTAAAACATTACCTAAAGCAACAGGATCTGCAGCACCAGCATCTGTAAATAAAAATACAGCATCATACGCCATAAGTGTAGCAATTGATGGAGTTCCTCCACTGCTTAAGAATGTATCTGCACTAAGCGTACCTGTTTCTTCTATTTTTGCTTCAACATCTAAAATCCAATCTGGATTTCCAGGAGCACCAACAACAAGTACCGTTTGTCCATCACTAAAGTTAGCTGTCCAACGTAATGCATTTGCCATAATTAAGGCACCATCAGAAGTGGTATCCCAAAAATCATCACGCGCATCAATAGATGGAGGATAGAAGTTAAGAAATGTACGTCTTGTATTTGCAGGACCTACATTATCATCAACAATAATAAAAGGAGAACCATCAGTGTATTCAGCAACTACAGTCGCTCCACCAGCAATAGTTCCTCCAGTATTATGGAAAGAAGCTGTACCACCGTCAAAACTTGTTACACCATCTAGAGTAGGGTGACCTGGCTCTAAAATAGTACCTATCCCTAAGTTAGCTCCGTTAGACTGTCCTGACATAGAGTATAACTCATAGGCAGTAAATCCTCCAGTAATAGAAACATTAGGCGTAAATGTTGCATCTACAACAGCTCCACCTCCGTCAATGTATTGTCCTAAATTATTTCCAAAAGACACAGGATCTGCAGCACCAGCATCTGTAAATATCAAAACAGCATCATAAGATTGAAGTTCTGCTAATGTTGGAGTACCACCACTTGTAAGGAAAGTATCAGCCGCAACAAGACCTGTTCCGTCTAATTTTGCCTCTACATCAAGAAGCCAATCTGGATTCCCAGGAGAACCAGCAACAAGTACAGAAGGGACTGATGCTCCTCGTGTGTCTTCAACACCATAGTTGTTTTGGATACCTGTTGGAAAATCGGTTGAAGTGTTTGTAGTTCCTGTTCCTTGACCGAAACCTACAAACCCAGTTAAAAGTGCGGAGAAAACCACACTCTTGAGAGTAATTTTTTTCATTATGTTAATTGTTTTAGTGAGATAATTATATACAAATCTACATAAAAAAATCTATCACTTGCAATTTTGATATGAAATAGGGGCATTTGCCCCTATTTATAATACGTGTATGTGTAGGGTTTTATAAGGTGTTTTTGCGTGTTCAAAAATATTTTGTAGGATTTTACACTTGTCAATTTTTCTATGTCTAGTTAAAATGAGAGTTCAGGAGGACAAAATTAGAATTTTTATGAGTGAATCTTTCAGCAATCTAATTGTTAGAATTATATACTATTTTATTTTTTCTTAGTAAGAAAAATCCTTTTTTAAAATATGGCAAATACGTACTATCAATAAAAAGTTATTCATTTTTTAATCCTGAAAAACTAAGATATGATAGCATATAAAAAAGCCTCAAATAAGCATAACTTATTTGAGGCTTTTACAATTATTTTTTATCAGAATTATACTTCTGTATCCAAAAGATCTGTGACCACATGATATCTAGGATCGTCTACAGCACTTTCTATAACCTGTTCAAAATTTGGATTCGCTTTTAAAAGTAACGCTTTACATTCTGGACTCAAGTGCGTTAATTTTATTTGCTTTCCTGCATCTAGGTATTTATTTGCAATAGTATATAATGCTTCTATGCCAGAGTGATCATTTATACGAGACTCTATAAAATCAATTTCTATTCTATCAGGATCATTTTTTACATCAAACTTGGCATTAAAGTTTTGAATAGATCCAAAAAATAAGGGTCCCCAGATTTCATATACTTTGGTACCATCTTCCTTGATACTCTTACGCGCACGAATCATCGTTGCATTTCTCCAAGCAAATACCAATGCACTCATAATAACCCCAGCAATTACAGCAATCGCTAGATCTTTCCAAACTGTAATCGCAGACACGGCAATCAATACAATCGCATCTGCCAGGGGAATTTTATGAAGGATTCTAAAACTAGACCAAGCAAAAGTTCCGATCACGACCATAAACATCACACCCACAAGCGCAGCAATAGGGATTTGCTCAATAAGCGGAGCCCCAAACAGGACAAAGCATAATAAGGCTACAGCAGCTACGGCTCCAGAAAGACGTCCGCGTCCACCAGAATTTACGTTAATAATAGACTGTCCAATCATAGCACAACCTCCCATACCACCAAATAAACCATTTAGGATATTAGCACTTCCTTGCGCCACACACTCACGATTCCCGCTTCCACGTGTCTCGGTCATATCATCAATAAGATTTAATGTCATTAGCGATTCTATAAGACCCACAGCAGCTAGTATAAAAGCGGTCGAAACAATCAACCCCCAATGTCCTTCTAAGGTTTCTAATAATCCAAAAATCTGAAACTGAAATGTAGGCAATCCACCTTCTAATCCAGTACCACCACTATCTATAATAAACGATCCAACCGTACTCATATTTAGTTTTCCAAAAATCACAATTGAAGCAACCACCACAATGGCAACAAGAGCCGCAGGTACTTTTTTAGTGATTTTAGGCAAGAAATACATAATTCCCATGGTAAGTAAGATAAATCCGATCATAATCCATAACGCACTATTGGAAAAGACCGCAGTCAACCAATCTCCTGTATTATCTAAGAAAGAAATCCCCTCTGTTCCCAAACTTGGAAATAATTTTAATTGAGATAAAAAGATGACAATCGCCAGTCCATTTACAAATCCCATCATGACAGGATGTGGAATCAAACGTACAAACTTTCCTAGTTTAAATATTCCAGCTGTAATCTGTATCGCCCCCACAAAGAGTAATGTAATAAACAACCATTGTAGTCCTAGATTTTCTATAGGAGTTGCCAGCGCATTACCTACTTCATTTCCTTGTTGGATCATATACACCATGACCACTGCCATCGCACCCGTAGCTCCAGAAATCATTCCTGGGCGACCTCCAAAAAGCGCTGTGACAATCCCCATCATAAAAGCGCCATATAGACCTACTAACGGAGGAATCCCCGCCACAAAAGCAAAAGCAACCGCTTCCGGCACTAAAGCCAATGCTACGGTAAGCCCAGAGAGGATATCATCTTTAGGGTTAAAGGTAAAGTTTTTAAATAGGCGTTGTATCATGTGTAAATTTTAAGCTTGCAAAGGTATGTTATTCTATCATGAAGCCCTAAAAGAACCTTTTGTTTTTACGATAGCGTTTTCGAGAGATTTATGTTTGTATGAAAAGTCCGCTTTCGCGAAAGCATATACCAGATGAATTAAAAAGTGTTTAGAATATAAGCTTTCAAAAAGACCGCTTTGCTGATAGAATATAGAGAATAGAACATAGAGTTTCTTAAATATGGGGATTTTTAGCTTCTCGCATCCAGCATCCAGCATTAAACAAATACCAAACCACAAAAAATCAAATTTTCAAAAAGATCGCTTTGCTGATAGAATAAAGAGAATAGAGTATAGATTTTCTTAAATATGGGGATTTTTAGCTTCCCGCACCCAGCATCCAGCATCAAACAAATGCCAAACCACAAAAAGTCAAATACAAAAACTTGCTACTTATAAATTCCATCTTCCTTTCTAACTAACAATTCAGTCGTTAAAAATGACAGTTGGGTTTCTTTTGCTTTCGCGAAAGCGTGTAAAACCTCACTTTTACAGCATCAAAAAACAATCAATTATGAAAACAATGATCACTTTAGCACTTTTATGCATAGCTACTTTAGGAAATTCGCAAAGCGCTTATGAGAAAGGAATGGGCAAAGCATTTGAACTTTGGAACGAAAATAAACTAGATGAAGCAGCCAACCTTTTTGAGCGTATTGCCGCTGCCGAAGAGGAACAATGGCTTCCTGATTATTATACAGCGCAAATCTATGTGTTGAAGTGCTGGAATACCTGGGAAGATCAAACGGAAGCTACTTTAAAACCGAATCTTGACAAAGCACAAGAACATATTAATAATATGCTCACTATAGACAAGGATAATCCGTATGCAAAGCAGATGCAAGCACAGTTATACACTGTTTGGGTAGCCTATGATGGTGCTAAATATGGTATGAAATATTCTGGTAAAGTATCTGAGTTGTATGCAAAAGCACAAGCCGCCGAACGTGAGAATCCTATATTCATTTTGAATAAAGCCGAGTGGGATATGGGGGCTGCACGTTATTTTGGAAGCGACACCACACCGTATTGTAAAGAAATAAAACGTGCCATAGATCTTTTTGCTACCTTTAAACCTGAGACAGAATTCCATCCTAGTTATGGATTAGATCGTGCGCAAGAAGCGTATGCTGAATGTAATAAATAGATTAGCATTTCACATGAAAAATATACTAAGAGAGTTTGGTAAAGCATTTGTGCTAGGATTGGTTATTTTCCTTGTACATGGGCTTATCATGTACTTATTAGGAAACCCTTGGTATGGAAGTAATGTTGTTGATTTCTTCTTTCAGAATCAGCTGTTTTCTGTAGCACTTTACCTGGTAAACATGTATGTGTTTAGAGCGTTTTTAGATCGCTATGGCGCTGAATTTTGGAAAACCCGTAACATTGTTATTGGACTTTTAAGCGGTGTAATGGCAACATTTATTACCGTGTTTCTAATCCGTGTTTTCTTACAGGTAGTTCTCACAGAAGTCCCATTAGAAACGTTTTTGGAGAATGAACGACTACGAGACTATTATCTCTCGTCTATTATTGCATTGGTTTCTACAGGACTCTTTTATGCTTTTTATTATTGGAAAAATACACAGGATCGTAAAGTCAAGCAGTCTAAGATTATTGCTAAAACCGCTTCCGCGAAATTTGATGCACTTAAAAATCAACTGGACCCTCACTTTTTGTTTAATAGTCTGAATGTCCTTGCAAGCCTTATTGAAGAAAATCCAAAACAAGCGCAGAAATTTACAACATCATTATCCAAAGTATATCGCTATGTGTTAGAGCAAAAAAACAAAGAACTGGTTCCTGTAGATGAAGAACTTACGTTTGCGCGAACGTATATGAATTTAATCAAAATGCGTTTTGAGGATAGTATTATTGTAGATATTCCTGATCATACGTCCAATCCAGAATTGAAAGTGGTGCCGTTATCACTGCAATTATTATTAGAGAATGCCGTCAAGCACAATATGGTAACTCCTACTAAAAAACTTCATATTGAGATTTATGAAGATGGGAATCGACTGGTTGTCAAGAATAATATTCAAGCGAAGCAAGTGATTAAGAAGAGTAGTGGGGTAGGGTTATACAATATTAAACAGCGGTATCAATTACTGACAGATGCAGACGTACGGATTCAAAATGATGGAAAAATCTTTGAAATAGCCATTCCGATGCTTATTGAGCAAAAAGCGTTTGTACCAAAGCAAAAAGAATACTTAGAAGATAAACGGTATAAACGAGCTAAAGAGAAGGTAGAGAAGCTTAAAGGGTTTTATATCCATCTGACCATTTATTTGATTATGGTACCTGTGTTTATTTTTCTAAATGCACGCTCTGGGTCTTTTCCTTGGGCCATATTTCCTATAGGTGGATGGGGATGGGGAGTGATAGGTCATGCGGCTGAAACCTTTGGTTGGAACCCCATATTCAATAAATCTTGGGAAAACAGAAAGATTGATGAATTAATGAACGACGATGATTTTTAAGCAATCATATAAAATAATTGAACGATGACACCAGAAGAAAAACGTGATAAATACGAACGTGCAAAGCAACGGGTAGCAGATCTAAAGAAGTTTTATGGCGAACTGATGAGTTACTTTCTGTTTATGGCTATACTAGCTGGTATTAATTTCTATTTTAATAATTGGTCGTATATGTGGTTTTTATGGCCTGCCTTAGGCTGGGGGATAGGGCTCACTTTTAAAGGATATAAAGTATTCACTAAAACCGCTTTTTTTGGTAGGGATTGGGAAGATCGTAAAATCAAAGAATTTATAGATAAAGAAGAAAATAATTAACCATCATGGAAAAAGAAAACGATCTGAAATACTTGCGAGCAAAAGATGCCGTAAAACGTATACAAGGTTTTTATTGGCATTTAGCTACGTATCTTATGGTGATTCTTCTGTCTATAGTCGGACCTTTTTTTAATTTTACATTTTGCTTCTTTTGCTTTTCTGATAATCATTGGATGAATCTTCTTGGGTTTATTCCTTGGGGTATTGGACTCTTACTTCACGGGCTTGTCGCTTTTAGAAGTTTTAGGCCTTTCCATAGATGGGAAGCGCGTAAACTTAGAGAGTTTATGGATGAAGATCGTTTCTAGTTTTCCCTCATTAAATAGCTTTAAATCCATTTTAAAAATGGTGAAGTTCCCTCAATTTATATTGTACCTTTGCCTAAGCAGGTCGCCTTATCGCTTTTTTATAAGAGGAAAGTCCGGACACCATAGAGTAGCATAGCGGCTAACGGCCGTCACACTGAACTTGTTTCAGTGTAGGACAAGTGCAACAGAAAGAATGTACAGGTCATGCTGTAGTGAAACCAGGTAAACTCTATGCGGTGCAATGTCAAGTATACCCGCAGTTAAGTGCTACTCGCGCGTTGTGGGAGGGTAGGCAGATGGAGGTGTTTAGTAATAAGCATCCTAGATAAATGATAAGGGTTACATTCGTGTAATACAGAATCCGGCTTATAGACCTGCTTTTTAATAAAACTCAATTTTGAGAAGTCCGAAAGACACACTCAACATTGTAAGTTGAATTCATTCCGCTTTTTTAACTAGTTTCAAAGTTTCTAATTTTTTTTACATCATTTTCAGGTATTAAACTTCCTAAAAAGGGACATTTACCCCATAAAAAAGTTGTAGCCTCATCGTAGTTTTGCATCAGAATTGTTGGTAAGACAATTTTATCTCACTAAAACACTTATAAATTATGCCAAATTACGCACAAGGAACAACAACTTGGACACAACTGACAAGCTATCAAGCGCTTTGGGATCCAAAAATCGATTTAGGAAAGTTTTACTTTACTACATTTCAAGGCAATAGAGAGGAAACGCCATATATGAATGCAGAGAATTTTGCAAGAGTCATCGATATTTTAAGAAACGAAAAGCCAGTGTATGGTAATTCAAGTACAGGATCTGTAACAACACAAACAGAAGCTGTAGGCGAAGAAGAAAGTTAGGCATTTATAATTACACTAAACTTGATAAAAGGATGCTGTTTTTGATAACAGCATCCTTTTTAATTTTATAATAGTTCGTATGTTATGACTATATGAACTTTCTTTTTCTGTAATAACTTTATATAGTTTCGCTTTAAGCGAAAAAAGAATTCAACAGAAATCTTCTAATTTTTTACTCTTCCTCATCACTTTCTGGCCATACAAAAAAGCTAAAAGCATTGCCACCATAATGCCGGGTTTCGACATAATGGGTTACATGATCCATTTTAGTCTGTTTGCTGTGTTCTATAATAAGGGTCCCGTCAGGATCTAATAATTGATTCTCAAAAATAAGCTTCGCTATTTTTTCAAATTCTTCCAAAGGAATATCATACGGTGGATCTGCAAAAATGATATCATAGGTTCCAGATGCACGTTCTAAATATTTAAAGACATCGCTTTTGATTGTTTGGATGGTCTCAAAATCAAATTCTTCTGCTGTTTTATTGATAAATTGTACACAGTGGTAATTTGAATCTACAGCGACAATTTTCTGTGATCCTCTAGAAGCAAACTCATAACTTATGTTTCCTGTACCTGCAAAGAGGTCTAAGACGTTTAATGAACTGATATGGTATTGACTACGTATGATATTGAACAAGGCTTCTTTTGCCATATCTGTCGTAGGACGTGTAGGTAGCTTTTTAGGTGCTTTTACACGACGTCCTTTATGCTTTCCAGAAATAATTCGTGTCATATACGTGTGCTTAAAATATAATCGCTAACAGGAATTATACTTGTTAGGTTTTCTTTGATTTTCAGATGACGTATGTATTTATAAGCTATTCCATACATAGGATCATCTTTTTGTATATGCCCTGTAAGTATAACCGCTACGGTGTCTGGATTTAATTCTAATTGCTCTAGCGTAAATAGAGTATAGTACATAAAGTCTTCTTTTGAATGGAAGTCGTACGCATTGGCAAGCAGTAGTTTCTTTTTATGAGTCACTATGAGATCAAAACTATTTTTATGTACATGAATATGGACTCGAGGCGATACATCCTGTACTTCTTTTTCTAACGTATGTTTGATAAAGAGTGAGATCCCGTGGTAATAATCAAAAGCGCCAAAGGTATCAAAAAAGAAATTATTGATATTGGCATAGGGAATGTATACCGTAATGATCTCTTGTGTATCCAAACGATCATAGGCAATAAAATCTGTTGGCAGAATTTTGGTGTTAAATTTTAAATAATCCGTTAACTTTTCAGGATCAAACACAGCCTCAGGAACCAGCGTAAATAAGTGATTGATATAAATTACTTCTACTTTTTTATACGATTCCTGTAATTCAGGATAGGTAGTAAAAATGGAAGTAACTTCTCCTAATAATGTCGCAGGGTTTACTTTTTGCTCAAACGTGATGGTTTTATAGGTAATGACCTCTTTTGTAGCAACATTTTGGGTGCAAAAAGAAAGTCCATCTAAGCATACTTGGATGGACAATTTCTTTGATATGGTATGTAATTGACTATTATTCGTCATTTGCACCGTAACTCTTCGGCCAGTTTCCGTTAGTAGTTATTTTATCTAGAGATCCTACGGTAAGGGCATCTCCATTTACACCATCTACAGAAATTACTTGCTTTTCTTTAGTGACATAATCTCTAGGCTGATCATAAAGAAGTACATCTTTAAGTACTTTTATTTCAAATACAGGGAAGTCAATATTACTTTTATTGATAGTACCTGTTTTAATTTCAAATTTAGCATTTGCTCCTTCAATAGGAACATTGATCATTGTTTTATAACGATCTGAATCTCCAAATAAAGAATCCTTTACAGATCTGAAACCTAAAGTATCTATGATCGTAATCTCTTTATAAGTATCAACTTTAAAAGCTTTTGTTTGCTCTTCATCTAGTACAGTTGAATCTCTACGTTGTGTTAATGTAAACTTGGCAGTATCTATAAAACGAACTAATTTATCAAAATCTGCTTGGTAGGTACCAGTTACTTTTTTGTAAGCCATTTCAGAAACACGCAGGTCGCGTAAGTTCTCGATAGCCATTTTGTACCTTTTTTCTTTAATCTCATTAAATTTTACTTCTCCATAGATGGCATTAAAAAGTAAATATGATAATACACCTATGATTACCCAAAGTACAAGTTGCAGAACAATTTTCATTCGTAGAGGTTTTTAATATTAGTTTACGTATACTCGCAAATCTACAATTTTTTTTTATTCGTAAAAACATATTAAGATATTTTCCTTCGTTATATTTAACCCACCTAATATCTACTTATGTCTACAGACCCTTCTTCGTTTTATAAACTCATGTGTACAGACTTCCCGTATACGCCTACTATAAAGCAAGATATCCTTTTACAAAAGCTTTCAAATTTCCTTTTAGACAGTAATTATGA